>Ga0080004_1119633_pt1 | contig 88546 bp, 87 predicted proteins | sample WasSprMetagenome_FD_69207 | JGI IMG/M metagenome (GOLD analysis project Ga0080004, IMG submission 69207) | Sulfidic aquatic microbial communities from Washburn Spring, Yellowstone National Park, USA - WS (SPADES assembly) (version 2) | ecosystem: Environmental > Aquatic > Thermal springs > Hot...
AGAAAGCAGATGAAAGGAAGAAGATAAAATTAGACAAATTTAGTAAAAAATCAATAAATATCCCTAACCCAATTTACACACAAATTTTGATATGACTCAACCTTCAAGTACTTGACTTAAATAATTATTATTTGATAAAATATACTTATTAAGAATAATTCTAATTAAGTTGAAGGATGATCTTATGGATGCAAAAAGAAAAACGATCCAAAAAATGGAGATAGAAAAATTTTTCTATAATAACAAAAATCATCCAACAGCATATGATGTTTATAATTACATAAAAAAGAAAATTCCAACAATTTCTTTTGCAACAGTATATAATAATCTTAATTCTATGGTAGAAGAAGGTAAATTAATTGAAATAATTGATGGCGATAAAAAAAGATTTGACCCAGATACTTCCCCTCATGATCATTTTATATGTATTAAATGTGGAAAAGTTTATGATATTGAAAAAATAATTAAAGGAGAGATAAGTTATAAAAATTTTAAGGTAATTTCGCATACAACATATGTTAAAGGGGTATGTGAAAAATGCCTTAAAAACAATAAATAAAGGAGGTAGAAATGGAAAATAATAATATAACTGGTATAATTACAATCGGTCATAAAATGCCTGAGTTTGAAATGGAGGCATATGACCCAACAAAAAGAGCATTTACAAAATTCTCATTAAAAGATTCTCTTAAGGCTAAAAAATGGACTGTGATGGTGTATTATCCTGCTGATTTTACTTTTGTATGTCCGACTGAACTTGCTGATCTTGCAGATCATCATAAAGAGTTAAAAGATCTTGGAGTTAATGTAGTTTCTGTAAGTTCTGATACAAAGTTTGTTCATATGGCATGGAGAGATACGGAAAAATTACTTCAAAATGTAAATTATTTAATGTTAACTGATGCTGAAGGTAAAATTGCAAAAAAACTTGGTGTCTATGATGAAAATTCTTCACTTCCATATAGAGCAACTATTGTAATAAATCCTGAAGGAATAGTAGTTGGAATAGAAGTTAATATGAATAATGTTGGAAGAAATATGGCTGAATTAGTTAGAAAAATGAAGGCATTTATTCATACTTATAACAATCCTTCAGAGGTATGTCCTGCAAAATGGGAACCAGGCAAAAAAACATTAAAACCATCAGAAAAATTGGTTGGAAAGGTATACGAGAACATATAATAATCTTTGAGTGGATGAACCCCACCCCCCAATACGCGGAAGGTTTAAAAACCTTCCGCGTAGCCATTATTTTAGATTTTATTTTATCTTTTGAATTATATCCTTTATTTCGAGATTTATTTTTTTAAGTAGTTGTATGTATTTATCATTTTTTAAATCTTTTTGTTCATTTTTTTCTAATGTTGCTTTTGATTTTAATCTTTTGTTTATTCCTTTAAGAGATAGTCCTTTTAAGTAAATAAGGTCTTTTATTAAAAGAATATTTTCTATATCCTTTTTAGTATACCTTCTATGTCCAGATCCAATTCTTATTGGCTTTATTAAGTTAGTTTTTTTTTCCCAATATCTTATTGTATGAGATGCAACACCAGTTAATTTTACTGCTTCTCTTATTGTAAAATAGTTTTTATTTAACTCCATTTATTTAATAATTTTTTGGATGGTTTAAATCTTATTTTTTTAAGTGGTCCAACAGTTACTTTTTCATTTGTCTTTGGATTTCTTCTAATTGCAGGAGGATGTTCAATTAGTTTAAATGTTCCAAAACCAGATATGACAACCTTTTCCCCTCTTTTAAGTGCTTCTTTTATTATATCGAAAACCTTATCTACTGCAAACTTTGTGTTTATAGGGAGATGTTTTTTTAGTTCATTAGCTATTTGCCTTTTATTCATTTTTATCCTCCCCTTGAATATCATTTTTTTTCTCTTGGTTTTCTTCATCTTTTTCTTTCTCATATTTTGTTGGATGATCCCCTATTATGTCTTTTGAAGTCATGTTTTTCAATTTTTCTTTAAATTCCTTTACTTCTTCATCGGTAATAGGTTTCATCATAACTTGGGTAGATTCAAAGATTTCTTCATTTATGTATATTGAACATCCACATCTAACTGAAAGTGCTATAGCATCTGATGGCCTTGAGTCGATTTCTATTAAGTTTCCTTCTTTTTCAATGTATATTTTTGCAAAAAAGGTATTTTCTATAAGATCACTTATTACAACTTTTTTAACTTTTCCTCCAAGTTTTGTAATTATTCTATATAAAAGATCATGAGTCATGGGCCTTGGAGAAGTATATCCTGACATCTTTAATGCAATTGCTTGTGCTTCAAATGGACCTATCCATATTGGTATTATTCTTATTCCATTTACCTCATCAAGAAATACTATTGATTCAGTAAGATTTGTTATTATAGAGTATATTTTTACTTCTATTTCTTTCATATCTTCTCCCTTAAACTAAATCTTTAATTCTTCTCCTCTTAAAAGTCTTTTTATGTTGGGTATATGAGTTGTATATATTATTAACGAAACAATTGTGATCATATATTTAAACTCTATTGAAATTTTAGAAAGAATAGAAGCAGTAAAAAATACTGTGGTTGCAATAAGTGTTGCAAGTGAAACAATCCTTGATATAATAACAACAACTAAAAAAACTAAAAGCGATATTAAAAGAGTTTTTGGGGTTATTGCCATAAATACTCCTGTTGATGTGGCAACCCCTTTTCCTCCTTTAAAATTCAAAAAAGGTGTGAATACATGTCCGCAGATTGTAAAAATTCCTCCCATTATAACAGTATAAGGATCATAGTTATTTTTAATAACCAAATATGTTGGTATAAATCCTTTTAAAAAATCTATTATAAATGTAAAAATTCCCCATTTCTTCCCTATAACTCTATAAACATTGGTAGATCCAACATTTCCTGATCCATATTTTCTTATATCAATATTATTTATTTTTCCAACTATATATGCTGTTGGAATAGAACCTATTAAAAAACATATCAAAAATAGGAAAACCTTTTGCATAATTTTTATTATACTTTATTATTAAGAAGTTTTAAAATTCTATTGTAGTTTTCTTCAGTTGATCTAAGTTTAACAATAACTTTACCATCATCGGTAAAGTTTTTTTCAGTAATAAATACACTTTCAAGTGAATTTAAAAAATTAAACTCATCAATAGATAATTTAAATATATATGGCTTCCATTTTATAGAAAGAATTTCTGATATTCTTTTAAAAAGTTCATTAAATCCAATCTTATTTTTTGCTGAGATAAAAACAGGTTCAAACTTTGCAAGAGTTTGTTTTAGATTATCAATATCAGGACATAGGTCTATTTTATTAAATACATTTAAAATTGGTATATTTTCGATTTTTAATTCATTTAAAATTTTTTTTACAGATTCATTTTGTATTTCTATATCCGAGGTTATATCATGAAGATGTATTATTAAATCTGAGTATCTTATCTCTTCAAAAGTTGCTTGGAAAGCTAATTTTAAAATAGATGGTAATTCTCTTATAAACCCGACAGTATCTGAAAATATTGCATAAAATCCTTCTGATATCATAACACGTCGTGATGTTGGATCAAGCGTTGCAAATAGTTTATTGTCAGCATAAACATCATTTCGTTTTGAAAGAGAATTTAATAGTGTTGATTTTCCTGCATTTGTATATCCAATTATTGATATAACTGGAAGAGGTATAGAGATCTTTTTCTTTCTTTGGACTTCCCTTGTTTTTTTTATATCCTCTATTCTTGATGTTATCAAAGATATTCTTTCTTTAATTTTTCTTCTTTCATATTCTATCTTTTTTTCACCACTTCCCCCTCGTGTTCCATATACTCCATATTGCTGATCATATGATGTTGATGAATTTGCAAGCCTTGTAAGTTTATATTTTAAAAGAGCAAGCTCAACTTGAAGTTTACCTTCACTCGTTCTTGCTCTTTGTCTAAATATCTCAAGTATTATAAATGTTTTATCTCTAACAGGGATATCAAATATATCTTCTAAGTTTCTTTGTTGTGTATATGATATTTGCTTATTTATTACCACCATTTCTATATTTTTTTTCTTGATTATTTCCTTTATCTCTTCAGCTTTTCCCCTTCCTATATATGTTGCTGGATTTGTTTCATCAATTTTAACTATAAATTCTGTTATATCATCTATTCCATAAGTGTTTAAAATACTTTTAAATTCTTCAATCTCATACTGATGTGAGAATTTGGTTTTATCTTTTCTATTATATATTACTATTAGAAGTGTTTTCATCATATTTTTCAATTATAGTATTTGCTATTTTTTGTGGATCAAAATCTTTTTCATCATTTATTTCTATAGTTAGAGATGGATATCTTTTAAACCAAGTGTTTTGTCTTTTTGCATAATCAAGAGATATTTTTGTTATTAGATCAATTGTTTCATTCTTGCTAATTTCACCATGAATATATCTTATTATTTCTGGATAACCTATTGATTTTAATCCTGGTGAATCACAAGGATATCCATTTGCAATAACATTTTTTGTTTCTAAGACCCACTCATCGAAAAAATCCTCTGTTCTTTTTTTAATTCTTTTGTATAATAGATCTTTTTTCCATTTAATAAAGACAAAGAATCCTCTTGTATAATTTTTCAAATCAAATATCTCTCCCGATATAAGTTGTGAATATGGCTTTGAGGTAAGTATTGATACTTCTATTGCTCTAATTATTCTATGGATATTATTTGGATGTATTTTTTGAGCTGAGTCTGGATCTATTTCAATAAGCTTTTGATATAGCTTATCTCTTCCATATCTATCTGCAAATTCCTTTAATTGTGTTCTTATGCTTTGATTTGCCTCAGGAAGTATATCAAGTGGATTAAATAATGTGTTTATATAGAGTCCTGTCCCACCGCATATAATTATATTTTTTGTCTTAACAGTATTTAAAATATTTTTAAAATCGTAATAATATCTCTGAGCATTATATGATTCAAATATTTCAACAAAATCTACTAAATGATAAACAATGTCTTCAACAAGATAAACAGTTCTTGAATCTTTATTTACCCATCTGCCTTTTGGTTTGGATGTTCCTGCTGAAAGATGCTTATAGATCTGGCGGGAATCTGCTGAAAATATTTCTGCTTGGATTTTTGATGCAAGATAAAGAGAAATAAGTGTTTTCCCACTTGAGTTTGCCCCTGTTATAACTATTGGTTTGTTAAATCTTTCAAACATCAAGTTTTATTAAAAAATTCCTCAACCTTTTGTGGTTTGTTACAGAGAATATGTGCTCTACATTTTTCTGAGCATACATCTGGCAATTTTAAAGAAATTCGTATATCACAATCAAGATAATCATTTGCCATCTTATTTATGATATTTTGATTTTCCTTTGATATTTCATTGAAACTTATTCCTATCATAAAAACATTCTCTTTTTGTTTTAGCCATGCAATTTTTCCTTTAGCTGCTATTTTATAACTTCCAAGATTTAGAACCATATTTATTTCTTTTGCATGAGGTGGTTCAAGAAAAGTTATTAGTCTCATACCACCTGCTGACAAGTCAGAAAGTATTGCAGGTTGAGAAATCTTTTTGTTGTTTTCTTTTTCAAACTCAATATCTATAGGTTCAAGAATCCCGTGTAATATAGGAAGTCGAGGATGTTTTCTTCTCTCTATATGTTTTTTCTTATTCATAAATTCTCCCATATAGTATGTTGTTTTTTATCTCTTCTACCTTAAATTTTATGAAACTTCCTTTCATATCTCTACTATCAATTATACAACAATTATAGCCTGTATTTGTCTTTCCTGTATTGTTATCATAAATTATTGCTTCCTCAATTTCCCCTTTCTTATTCATCATAAGTTCTTTTGCAATTTTTTTAACTTCGTTTAAAAGTATCTGGTGTCTTTTTTCAAGTTCTTTGATTGTGATTGTTAAAGGATCTTTTTCTTTAAATCTTGGTGAGTATTTAAAACAGTATGCCATTGAAAATCTTAATTTTTTGATAGCATCTAGTGTCATTAAAAAATCTTCTTCCGTTTCTTTTGAGTATCCAACTATTATATCTGTGGTTATCGAAGTTTTAGGTTCTATTTTTTTAAGTTCATTTACAATCTCTGTAAATCTTTCAATTGTATATCCTCTTTTCATCTCTTTTAAAATTTTGTTAGAACCGCTTTGAAGCGGAAGATGTATCCATCTTGAAATTTTATTATTTTTTGAGTACTCATCAAAAAATTTTTCATTAAAGAAAATAGGATGAGGACTTAAGAAACGAATTATTTTAATCTCATCTATTTGAGAAATTTCTTTTAAAAGATCAACAAAATCTTTTTTATTATCAGGATCTCTATATGAGTTTACTGTTTGTCCAAGAAGTATTATTTCTTTTACTCCATTTTTTGCTTTTTTCTTTATCTCGGTAATTATTTTTTCAAATTTCTCTGGTTCTTCTTTTCCTCTTACATAGGGAACGATACAATATGAACAGCTCATATTGCATCCTCTTGAAATTGTTTGATAGGCGGTAATATCATAATTATAGGTTAAATCAGTAGTGTTGTCTTCCTTTGGAAATTCTTCGTTTATAATATCAAATATCTTTTTATATGATTTTGCTCCAACAACAAAATCAATATATTTGAATTTTTTCTTTAGATCTTCTCCAAGTTTTTCTGCTGCACATCCACAAACAATTATTTTCTTTTCAGTTTTATTTCCTTTCCATTTTTTTAGATTTCCTATAAGACTTAATGCTTTGTCTTCAGCATGTTGTCTTACTGTACACGTATTTATTATTATTAAATCTGCATCATTTAATTTTTCAGTGTTTTTAAATCCTTTCTTTTTCAAAAATAAATCAATATTTTTTGAATCATCTTCATTCATCTGACATCCAAATGTAAATATTTTATATTTCATTTTTTGTTTTCCTTTAAATATTGTTGATAAATTTCTTTTGGTATTTCGCCAGATTCGACTGCTTTTTTTACTGCACATTCAGACTCTGTTATATGTTTACAATCACTAAATTTGCAGCTTAGGGAAAGTTGTTTTATCTTTTCAATGATTTCTTTATCTATTTCAGCACAAACATAATTAAGCCCTGGTATATCCATGATTATATGATTATTTTTTAAAATTATCAGATCTCTTGATATTGTTGTTTGTCTTCCTTTAAAATTTTTAGGGTTTACTTCACTTGTTTTTTTTATGATTTTTCCATAAAGATTATTTATTATTGTTGATTTCCCCGCTCCAGAATGACCTATAAGTACTGATGTTTTGAAAGGAATAAGTTCATTACTTAGTTTTTCATATCCTATTTTATTTATTGAGTCAAGTAAGAAAAGATTTTTTTCAGTATCTATCCCAAGATCTTTGATTGTTTTTATTATATCTTTATGATTATTATTGAGATCTATTTTATTTACTATGATTTTGAAATCTATATTGTTTTTTTTCATAAGAGCGATATACCTTAAAATAAGCTCTTTTGAGAAATTTAAATTGTCCGCCGAAACTGTTATAAATGCAATATCTATGTTTGCTGCAAGAACTTGTGGATATTTTTTATGAGGATGTTCTCTTTCAATTTTTGAAAATCTTTGAACAATATTAATAACTGGAAGGTTTGTTGATTGTTTGTTTTCAAGTATTACCCAATCCCCTGTGACTGGTAATTCTGTTTTTGATTTTATTTTCGACTTATATTTTCCGCTTAAAAATGCTGTAAAAAAGTTTTCTGGAGAATTTGCAACGCGATATATGCCAGCATACTGAGAAATTATTCTTGCTGGAATTGTTTTTGAAAAATCTGAGAGTTTTTTTATTTCCGAGATTATATATTCATTTGCGCCAAGTTTTTTTAGATTTTCAAGATTCATTTTTTAAATATCTTAAAGAATATTTTATTACACTTTTTGCAATTCTTATTGTATCAATAGGATATTTACCTATGGCAGTTTCTGCAGAAAACATAATATAATTGCAACCATCTTCTATAGCATTTGCAAGATCACTTATTTCTGCCCTTGTTGGTTTATAGTGTTCTACCATGGATTCAAAAATTTGAGTTGCAACTATTGAAAATTTAGATTTTTCTTTGGCTTGTTTAATAATTTTTTTCTGAAAAAATGGAATTTTGTATAGTGGAAGTGATATTCCTAAATCTCCTCTTGCAACCATTACACCATCCGAGTTTTCAATTATGGAATTTAGGTTTTTTATAGCCCATTTATTTTCTATTTTTGAAATAATTATTGGATATTTTTTCGGTTCTTCATCTTTTATATATCTTCTTATAACTGAAATTTCATTTGAATTTCTTACAAAAGATAATGCAATCATATCAAAATTCTTACTTAGTATGTATTTAAGATCATTTATATCATTTTGATTTACAGTGGGAAAATATAGGTTTGAGTCAGGAAGATTTACCCCTTTTCTGTTTTTAATAATTCCACCTCTCTTTACATATACATCTATTTCTTTGTCTCCTTCTTTTATGCATTCAAGTTCTATGTTCCCATCATCTATATATATTCTGTTTCCTTTTTTGATCTGAGAAAGAGTATAAGGATAATCTATGCTTATTGTAGATTTGGATGATTTTATATTTAAGTTTGTAATTTTTAATACTTCATTATTTTTAGTTTCAATTTGATTGTCTATATTTCTTACTCTTATTCTATTTCCTTGAAGGTCTGCCAGTGTTTTTATTTTATATCCATCTTTTTTTAGATTTTCTAAATCATTAAGAATTTTATCAAAAACATCTCTATCTGCATGTGAAAAATTAAATCTTATTATATTCGTTCCTTCTTTTATTATGTTTCTAAGTACTTCAATCGTATTCAAAGATGGACCAAATGTTGCAATTATTCCCACGCTCATAAAAATATTTTACAAAATAAAACACCTTCTTCTTACGTTTTTTATTAAGTTAAAATGATTTTTGAATTATTTTATTTATAAAAAACTTTTCTTATACTGCCTTACATCTTCTTCTTTTGGATATTAAGTATGTTCCATCATCTCTAATAAGTTTTGCTATTATCTCATGATTTCCTTGAGGAATATCGTTCCAATCATACCACCAATATCCAACAGAATATCTTGCACTTTGCCATGGACCGCCATCTATAGAAACCTCAACATTTCTACATTCGCTTGCCCCTATTCTTATTGTGTAATGCTTTGATGTGATTGTTTCAAGATGTTTTGGGTAATCTATAACAATATATTCATTTGTTTTGTTATTTGTCTGTGTATTTTTCTTTTTTGTTTGTGTTTTTGGCATATTTTCCTCCTCATTACTTTGCAAAAATTTTTTAAATGCCTTTGTAATCTTTTTTATTTCCTTTTCTGCATCTTTTTTGAAGTGAAACATTAATACTTTTCTTTTCTTTTCTGCTAATGCTACAAAATCAGCTTTTGCTTGTGCATTGCAGAGATACTCAAATGTATAATCCTCCCCATCTATTTTTATATCTTTTTTTGATTTAGTTGTCAAGATGATGTATATTCCATTATCACTTCCCCCCTTAAATAACTGTCCTGTTGAATGAAGATATCTAGGTCCATATGATTTTATTGTTGCACAGCCACTAATCTCTGTTATTGTATTAGATAAATCTAGAAGAATTTTATCAATTGCAGGCGTTTCGTTTAAGAAAGCCATTATTGAGTAATATGTGTTTTCCTTTGCAGTTTTAAGTATATCCCATACAATATCCTCATAATTTTTAATTTTTAAATTTGTATCAAATTCAAAATTTGAAGAATATATATCTGTTTCTTTTATTTTAAATGTAGGTTTTATTTGTATGCTTGAAGGATCTTTAAGTATTTTTTTTGTTATTTCTTTTGTCCTTACCACGTCAGGTTGATCAAAAGGATTTACTTTCATAAAATAACCTGCAATTGCTGTTGCAATTTCCCACATATAAAACAACCTTGCAAGATCATATATATCATCAATATAAATTTTAAAAACAGGATTTTTATTAGTTATTAAAAAATTTATTTTTTCTTCATTTTTGGGAAGTAAAAATCCTCTATATTCTATAGAAACAAACATTCTATCCTGCATATATTTATCGGGTGTTTTTATTTCATTTTCAATAACTGGAACAATTCCTTTACCTTCTTTTCCTGTCGATTCTGCAATTAATTGCTCTATCCATAGACCAAATCTTTCAAATCCTTTTGGAAGTATAAGGGTAAGTTTGTCTTTTCCATTGAGATAATTTGCGCTAAGAAAGCATCCAAGCATAGATGCACAGTTTTCATTTTCTTTTTTAATTTTTTCAATTGTTTTTATTGCTGTATCAAGAAATCTTTCAATATCTACTCCCATAAGAGAAGAAGGAAGTATTCCAAAATAAGAAAGAGCTGAAAATCTTCCTCCTATGTCTTGCGGGTTGATAAATATTTTTCTAAATTTATATTTTTTTGCAAGTTCTTCAAGTGGTGTATTTTTATCAGTTATTGCTATGAAATTTGCTGAAGGATTTTTTACCTTCTTTTTTAAGTTATTGTAGAAAAATTTAAATTGAGAGTTTGGTTCAACAGTTGATCCTGATTTGCTTGCAAATATAAAAAGTGTTTTTCTTATATCTATTGCTTTATATACATCACCTATCCAATCTGGATTTGTTGTATCAAGCACAAATGTTTTTATTTGTGATTTTTTTTCAAATAATGATCTTATTACCTCACAAGCAAGACTTGAACCTCCCATTCCAAGTATAACACAAAATTTAAAACCATCATTTATTATTTCATCTCTAAATTCGTTAATTTCTTTTACCTTGTTTTTCATATAAAATGGTACATCTACCCAACCAAGAGAATTCTTTATTATCTCTATATGCTCTTTTTCTTTCTTCCATAATTTTGGATTTTTTTTAAAAAGATTTTCGATAAATTTAATGTTTATAAGTTCATCTTTGTATGATTCTATATCACAATTATAAATACTTGCAACTGTTTTTGATTTAGTTATTTTAGTTAATTTTTCTTCTATTTTTTTAAGAAGATTTTCATAAGATTGATTGAATTTTTTCATTCCATCAATAAAAAGTTCATCATACATTTTCTCTAATGATATATTTAAGGATTTTATGCTTTCTATATGTTGGTTTACTTTTTTTATTCTTTCTTCTATATTTTCTAAATTTATATTTCCATGATTAAAAAATGAAAAAAGTGTTTTTAATGGTAGGGTATTTATGGTATTATTAAGGCAAAGCTCATCTGCATAAAGAGTATCTTTGTATGATGGATTTTTTGTACTGGTTGAAGCCCAGAGAAGTTTTTGCATTTTAAATCCTTTATTAGCAAAGTCCCTAAATTCTTGCAAAAGTTCTTTATATATTGAGTAGGTAAGTAATGCTATGCTTATTGCTGTTTTTCCTTTTAGGGAAAGTATTTTTTCTTTTTCTTTAGGGTTTGTTATTGCTATTTCATCAAGTTTTTTGTCTATATATGTATCAATTCTACTTACAAAAAAACTTGCAACCGAGAAAACATTTGTGTCAAGATTATTCTCGTATCTCCACTTAATTGCCTCAATATATTTTTCTGCAACTTTTCTATATATATGTGGTGAAAATATAAGAGTCATATTTACATTTATTCCTTTTTTTATAAGTTCATACATTGCTTCAATGCCATCTTTATCAGATGGAATTTTTATCATAAGATTTTCTCTTCCAATTTGTTTCCAAAGATTTTCTGCTTCTGTTATTATTTTCTCTTTTTCCTTAATATTTGGTGTAATTTCTATGCTAACATATCCATCATCTTTATTTGATTTTTCATATATTTCTTTAAATATATCACATGCTCTTTGAATATCTTCTATCATCAATGAGTATGCTATTTGTGTTAAATCTTTTGTATTTCTTGAGTATAGAATTTTTATGCTTTCATCATATACATTTGAGTTTGTAAGTGCTTCTTCAAATATGGTTGGATTTGAAGTAAGCCCCAATATTTGATAATTTTTTACAAGTTCATTTAATTTATTTGATAGAAGGATATCTCTTGATATGTGATCAAGCCATAATGATTGATTTATTTTTGTTAAATTATTAATAAGATCCATCTGTGTTTTTATATTCATCTTTCCTCCTCAAGTTTTTTTATCTTATTTAATCTCCTTATGTGTCTTTCTTCGTTTGAAAATTTGGCTTTTAAAAAGGAAAGTACAATTTCCTTTGCAAGTTCTTCCCCTATTATTCTTCCACCAAGGCATAAAACATTCATATCATCATGCTCAACTCCTTGATGTGCAGAATATGTATCATGGCATATAGCTGCTCTAATTCCTTTTATTTTATTCGCTGCAATTGATGCTCCAACCCCACTTCCACATATTATAATACCTTTTTCTGCTTCTCCTTTTACAATTTTTAATGATACTTCCTTAGCAAAATCAGGATAATCAACTGAAGTCTCAGAATTATTTGTCCCAACATCTATTATATCAAAACCATTATTTTTCAAAAAAGATATAATCTTTGTTTTTAAAATAAATCCTGCATGATCACTTCCTATTGCTATTTTCATATTATTTTGCCTCCATATAACTTTTTATAAGATTTTTAGATTCCAACCATCCTTTTATATTTTCTTTTGGAACACCAACTTCAATGAAATCATTTTTTTCAGAAAGAACTTCAATAATACGTCCTTTAGGAATATTTGCAACCACTTGAAATGTATTTGATGGTCCGCTATATAAATCAGTATCTTCAATAATAACACCACATCTGTCAAATACGGAATTTTTTCTAAGTATATACCATGTTCCAAATATTGCTGTAATGATAATTAAGATAAATATATGGTTGTTTATATTGCTGATTTTATTTTTTGATTTTAATATTAAAAGAATTACAAGTGCTATAAAAAATATTTCAAAAAAAGTTATAATTTCATACTTACTCATTGAATAATATATTGAGTATAAGATTTCTGGTATATCTTGGGAGAAAAGTTCATTTCCATTTTCAGTTGCTGTTTTTATCAAGTTTTCTTTTAGTCCTGATACTCTTGGATTTAAATTAAATGTTTTTATGTAATAAGCGAGTGCTTCAGCTTTATTATTCATTTTATAATAACAGTTTCCAATGTTATATAAAATGTATGGGTTAGCGTTATTCTCATATTTTTTATAAATTTCAAGTGCTTTTGAGTATTCAGAGTTTTTATAAAAATTAGACGCATCTATAAAATCATCAGCATAAGAGATTTTTATAGCAATAAAAAGGAAAATTAATAATAAAGTTATTTTTTTCACTTTTCAAACTCCTTTTCAAACCTTGAAATGATATCAATAGATTTTTCAAGAATATTTTTGAACTCATCTTCTTTTATTTCAGATTTTGTATAATTTATAAATTCTATTTTTTCTATTATTTCCTTTAGTTCCTTTATTAAATCATTTGAGAAATTTGGCTTTATATTTTTTATTTCCTCTTCTATTTTTGAAAATGTTAAGTGTGAAAGATTTTTTCCTGTTTTTGCAGATAGATAATCATATATTGAATCATATAGAATTGCAAATGAATTTTTATCATTTATTTTAATGCTCTTTAATCTATGCTTGAAATTTGATAAGGCATTTTTAAAAAGATACTCAGAAGGGTTTGTTAGAAGAATTTCTTTTCTTTTTAGAATTATGTAGTTGATAATAAGAACCAATGCTAAAAAGATATTTAGATATGTTGAAATCTTATAAACATAAATAGAAAATTGCGTAAAAAATGAATTTGGTATTTTTTCATATATATAATTAATATCTGATGATTTTTTTGTTATTTCTAATGATGGCTTTGATGTATCAAAATCTATTGATTTTCCTGTCTCCCCCTTTAATACCTTAATTTTAATTGGTTGAGTGTATAGAGTTTCATATTTATGTGTATCAATGTTAAAGAATACAAATGGTATTGGATCTATTTCTAAATCACCTTCTTTTAAAGGTGAGATTATATAAGTTATTTTCTTTGTTCCACCAACTATATCATTGTTTTTTGATATGGTTTCAGATGTGAGAGTATCATATACTTTAAAGTCCTTAAGATTTAATGTAGGTGGGACTATTGATTTTACATTTCCTTTTCCGGTGATTTCTAATACAAGATTTATTGCAGAACCAGTGTATGCGGTTTTATCGCTTATTTTTGCTGTTATAAAAAAGTTTCCTATAGCATTGTTAAAATTTGATGGTGGTAGAGGAAGTGGTTTTACCTTTATTTTTATTGGATTTGATGTAAGTTTAACTTCTTTTCCTGAAAGGGATTGTGAGAAAAATTTTTGTATAAAATTTGGATCAAATGGATCTATATCATCTATTGATGGTTGAGTATAAACTACAACTGTTGCTGGTGAAATTGATGCTTCTCCCTCCATTATAGGGAAAAGTGCAGTTTTAATTTCGGCATAGTAGTATCTAATACCATTTATTATTTCTGTTCCTGTTCTTATAGGTGGTAATTCTTCTGCTACAAGGTTTGTAAATGTTGGTGGAAGATAGTTTGGGTTTGCTGAAATTGGAACTGCTGTATAAAATTTTACAGAAAGAGTTACCTGTTCTCCTTGGTATGCTTCAGATTTGTCAAGTTTTGCTTCAACAAACATCATTTCATCTGATGAAAGATTTTTTCTTGATGTTCTTTGTGTTGGTTTTGTTTGTGTTTGTTGTTGTAGTTTTGGTTGTGATGTTATATTTGGTTTTGTTACTTCAATTGGTATTTCTGATGTAAAGTATTTTTCTCTTCCTGTAAAGACAGGTATTTTTGGAATTATAAAATGACCTGTTCTTTTGGGAATAAGTGTATATGTGTATTCATATGATGTTGAAATATGACCGTTTATTATTGAAATATTACTTGATGAGCCTGATGAATATATATTGAAATCCGTTATAACAGAAATATCTATTTTAGGATTATTTATATTATCGCCACTTATTGATATTGTTAGATTAAAACTTTCATTTATAGGAACAACTTGTTTATCAACAAAAGCTCTTACAACTGTTTGAGGGTAAGAATTTATAGCAAATATAAAAAATAAAATTATTTTACCAATCAAAATCATTTTTTATACCTTGATAATTTGCTTTTTGTGAGTTTATATTTTTCATATTATTTTTTTCAATATTTTTCATCATATCAAGAAATCTTTCAGCTTGCTTTTTGGCTTCATTTTTATTTTCATTTTCTTTATCTTTATTTTTATCATTGTTTTGATCTTGTTTATCATTCTTATCATTTCCACTTGCGCAACTTTTGTTTTTATTATTTTTATCTTGATTATTTTTTGAATTGTTGCTTGATGAAGATGATTTTTTTCTTTTTAAAAGAAGTTCAAGGTTATATTTTGCATCTTTATTAGAAGGATCTTTAAGTATTATATTTTTATACATTTCAATTGCTTTATCAATCTCATTTTTCATTGCATATGAATTTGCTTGATTATACATTGCTTTTATTTTTATTTTTTCATCTTTTATTTCTTCATAAGTTTTTATTGCTTCTTCAAACTCCCTTTTTCTATAATATGTATTTCCAAGATTAAACTTTATCTTATCATTTTTTTCATCTTTTTTAATAGCGTTTTCGTAGATCTCTTTTGCTTTTTCAAAGTTTCCCTTTTTATATAATGAATTTGCTTTTTCAGCTTCAAATTCTGCCTTTATTGAGGCGTTTATAAACATAGGCATATTTACAAGAAGTAAAAAAATTATTGTTTTCATTATTTCTTTACCCTCTCCATAATATTAAATTCTATCAAAAATAAAAGAAATGAGAGAAGTAAAAAGTATTGAAATCTATTTTTATATTTTTGAATTTTTTGTGTTTTTTCTATATTAGATTTTGATATATATTTTGTAATCTCATCAGCGGTATATGTTGGAGATGTATATCTTATATATTTTCCGTTTGTTTCCTTTGCTATTTTTATTAGCGTTTTTTCATCAAGTTTAGATATAACGGTCTTACCATTTTTATCTTTTTTATAATCTTTTGTTATTTCATCGTAGATTAAATCCCCTTCTGGGGTTCCTATACCAACTGTTATAATTTTTATTCCGTTTTCCTTTGCAAATTTTATTGCTTCATCTACTTTTTTAGAGTGATCTTCTCCATCTGTTAAAAGTATTATGTTTTTTTCACCGTTATATTGAAGAAGATACTGGGATGCTGTAAGAATAGCATCAGCAATGTTTGTCCCAGGAAATGGAAGCATATTTGGAGAAAGTATATCAACAAAGTATGATATTGCATCAATATCATCAGTTAATGGGCATTGGAGATATGCTTTGTCTTGAAAAGCAAAGAGTGCAATTCTATGTGATGTAAGATTTTCTGCTATTGATTTTAGTGCAATTTTTAGGTTTTCAAGCCTTGATGGCTTTATATCTTTGGCAGACATTGAAAGTGATGTGTCAACAACTATTGCAACATTTGAAGCATATATTGGCTTTTCAGAATACTCGATTCCCCACTGAGGTCCAGAGATAGCAAAGACCATCATAAAAATAGATGTAAGAAAAAGTATATCTTTTATCTTTCTTATTTTGGTTATATCTTTTGGAAATATCCTTTTAAGTATTGCTTCATCAAATATTTTTAATGTGATATTATTTCTTCTTTTGTTTAAAAAAATATTTAAGAAAAAAACTAGACTTATAAGAAGAATTCCAAATATAAAATTTTTTTTATAATAAAAAAGTTCCATAATTACGGTATGCTCATAATATAAGTTTTTTCAATAATTAATGTTAGAGCAGCAATTATTAATGCTGGTATAAGAAATTTATTATAAAGTTCTGTTACTTCTATATTGTATTTCATCTCAAATTTTGTTTTTTCAAGGTTGTCTATCTCAGAGTATATTTTATTAAGTTCTTCAGATGAAGTTGCTCTATAAAAATTTCCACCTGTTATATCTGCAATTTTTTTAAGTTCATCCTCATTTAGATCATCTTCTATTATAATATATGGTTGAAGTGGGTTTTGAGTTGGAATCTTAGATGGTCCTTTTTTTGCGGTTCCAATAGTATATATTTTTATTCCAAATTGCGATGTTAATTTTGCTGCTGTTATTGGGTCACCAACAACGCCTGTGTTTGATCTTCCATCTGTTAAAAGTATCATTATTTTAGATTTTGCTTTTGAGTTTTTTAAATGGTTTGTTGCAACAAGTATTGCATCACCTATTGCTGTTCCATCGGATTTTGTCATTCCTGGCTGTATCTGATCTATAAAGCCAATAACTGCATCATGATCAAGTGTTAAAGGGCAACTTAGATATGCAACTCCACCAAAAACGACAATTCCTATCCTATCATTTTTTCTTTTCATAACAAATTCTTTTGCATTTTGTTTTGCTGCTTCAAGTCTTGTTGGCAAAAGATCTGGGGCTTGCATTGAAAGTGATGTATCTATTACAAGCATTATATCAACACCATATGTTGGAGGTATTTCACCTCGCGTGATTTTTTGTGGTCTTGCAAGAGCAATTATTATAAGTGAAAGAATTAAAACTCTTGCATAAAATCCAAAATTTTCAATTAAGAAAATTTTAAAGTTATAGGTTATTGGAAGATCAAGTGGAAAGTTGGTTTTAAAAAATCTTGAGTGATAATTCTTACCAACATAAATTGAGAAAAAAAGTAAAGGTAAAAATAAAAGCAAAAAAGACGGGTTTTTAAAACTCATTTTTTTTCTTCCTTTTCTTTCATCATCATTTCTTCTTCTTTTTTTTCTCTTTCTTCTTTTACTGAGTTTAGTTTATTTATTATTTCTTTTGTTGTTTCAAGATCTTGTTTTAGTTGAGTTTGCTCAAATTCATATTTTGCAAATTTAGCAAGATCAGAATTTTCTAAAATCTCTCTCATTTTTATAGCGATATCAATTGTAAATTGATTTTTTATATTCTTTATAATATCTAATGTCGTCATTTTTGTAGCATTGATTATAAATTCTTTTTCAAGATAAGTTCGTATAATTTCTGAAAGATGTGAGTAAAATTCTTTTACATTCATATCCAAAGAAAGTTTTTCTAACTCATCTATTGCAATTTGATATGGAGTTCTTGTATCAATAAAAGATGTTGAGTTTAAATTCCATGTTTTTTCTTTTTTTAGTTTTTTATAGATGAGATAAATTATTATTGCTATAAGCAATAAAAGAAGTATCTTTAGCCAGGTTAGAAATGAAAATATTTCAAAGATATCTTTTAGTTGATCGGTTTCCTTTGGATTATAAAGTGGTGAGATTTCAAGTGTAAATGATGATGTTGTTATTTTATAATTATTTAAGTAAATATCAATTGAAGGAAATGTTGAAATCCCTACATTAAATGGAATAAGTGATATCTCAAGAATATTTCCCGTTTGTTTTGTATTTAGATATGCAAAATCAGAGTTGTTAAGATTTTCTGTCGATATTTGTATTTTTTCATTGTTATAGTTTAGAATTTCAAATCTTAGGTTAAACTCTGTTGCAAATTTAATTTCCTTAGGCTTTAGGATTCTAATAGCATTGCTTTGTGAATATAAAAAACCTTGCATTAAAAATATTAGTGTTAATAATATTTTTTTCATTTTCCTTTAGCAATTTTTAGTTTTCTTTTTTTGAAAAATGAGGAAACGGTTAAAAATATGTTTGATTTTGTTGTTATCTCCATATAATCAATATTTTGCGAATTAAAAAGTTTTATAAGATTATCTCTTCTTTCTTTAAATTTTGTCTTATATGTTTCAATTAAATATTTATCTGAAAGATCTATATATCCCATAGTTTCATTTTCAAAATTTAGAAAGGAAAGTATTGCTGGGCAATTTTGTGGTTCAATTTCAAATGTATCATTTACAATAACAGGTATTAAATCATGTTTATGTTCGGTTATTTTGACTGCCTTCTCAAAATTTTCATCCATAAAATCTGATATAAATATTATTACAGCTCTTCTTTTAAGTGCATGATTTAGTTTTTCAAGAGCAAAAGAAATGTTTGTTTTTTTAGATTTCGGCTCAAATGCAAGCATTTCTCTTATTATTCTTAAAATATGATTTTTTCCTTTTTTAGGAGGGATAAAGAGTTCAGTTTTATCTGAAAAAAGAAATAGTCCTGTTTTATCATTGTTTTTAAGTGCAGCAAACATAAATAGAGCAGCAAGTTCTGCTGAAAGCTCGTTTTTCATCAATGTTCTTGTTCCAAAAAGTTGTGAGCCTGATACATCACATGCTACCATTACTGTTAGTTCTCTTTCTTCATTAAATTTTTTTACATATGGTTTATTCATTCTTGCAGTTATGTTCCAATCAATATTTCTTATATCATCACCTATGGTGTATTCCCTAACTTCAGCAAATTCTATACCCTTTCCTTTGAAAACGCTTAAATATTCGCCACTAAAAGTTTCACTTACAAGTTTTCCTGTTCTAATCTCAATATCTCTTACTTTTTTTAATATTTCTGAAGTATTTATTATCATTTTGTTTTTATGGAACTTCTACAGCTTCAAATATATGCTGTATTATTTTTTCTGTTGTTATTTCTTCTGCTTCAGCTTCATATGTTAGAATTATTCTATGTCTAAGCACATCAAATGCGATTGCTTTTATATCTTGTGGTGTTATATATGCTCTTTGTGAAATAAACGCATATGCTTTTGCTGCTTGAATTAGATAAATTGTTGCTCTTGGGCTTGCTCCATATTTTATCCAGTTCTTTAAATTTTCAAGTTTATATTTTTCAGGGAATCTTGTTGCATTTACTATATCAACAACATATGCTTTTATTTTATCATCGACATATATCATATTAACAAGATTCCTTGCTTCAATTATTTTAGATGTTTCTATTATTTGATTTACCTTTGGTATTTCTCCATGAGTCGTAATATCTATTATCTTTATTTCTTCTTCTTTTTTAGGATAAGTAATTGTTACCTTAAGCATAAACCTATCAACCTGTGCTTCAGGGAGAGGATATGTTCCTTCTTGCTCTATAGGATTTTGTGTTGCCATAACAAGAAAAGGATCTGGAAGTTTATATGTTGTATCACCTATTGTTACCTGCCTTTCTTGCATTGCTTCAAGAAGAGCGCTTTGAACTTTTGCAGGGGCTCTGTTTATTTCGTCTGCAAGAACAATGTTTGTAAATATTGGTCCCTTTTTTATCATAAAGTTGCCACTGCCTTGATGATAAATAAGTGTTCCAGTAATATCTGCAGGAAGAAGATCAGGGGTAAATTGAATTCTTTGAAACTGTGCTTTTATAACTTGTGCAAGTGTTTTTATCGTGGTGGTTTTTGCAAGACCTGGTAATCCTTCAACAAGAACATGACCATTTGTAAGAAGTGATATTATTAGCGCATTTATCAAATCTTCTTGTCCTGATATTACCTTTGCAACTTCTCTTTTTACTTCAGATACAAATATTGATTCTTCTTTTATTTTTTCACTAAGTTTTGAAATTTCAATATTTTCCATTATATCCTCCTTTTAAAATACACAAATTAATCTGTTGTAATTTTTATTGGTTTAATAATTGATCTTGGCTTGTAACTTGAATTCTTGTTTTTCTCCAGTTTTTTGCTTTTGCAGATATTATGAAAGATTTTCCATTACTTGCTATTTCAAGAGAACCTTTTTCAAGTGTTTTTGCAAGTTCATATCTTACAGCGTTTATGTTGCCAGTAAGTTCGGCTAATTTTTTTAGATCATTGGTATAAAAACCATATTTTCGATAATGAATTTCCTCAAGTTTTGCAAGTTTAGCAAGAGTTCTTCTTGCTTCATTTATTTGTTTTTGTTCTAATGGTGTTGGCTTAAGTATTGTCCTATTTGCCCAATTTGCAATAAAAAAAGCCATAAGACCCCATGATAAAGTAAGTATTAGTCCATCAACAAATGCTGATTTTTCTTTTGTTTTAACCACAAGAGATGATGCAAGAAAATCATGAAGAGAAATTCTTTTTGAGTTTGTAAGAGCAAGAATATAACCTATGTTAAATGTAAAAGAACTTATAAAATAACCTATTGCCCTAATAAAAGCTTTTGATAGACTAAGGTTATTTCCATCTTTTGATATAACCTTAAGTCCTAAAATTTTTTTCCCAATAGTTCTTCTTCCTCCTGAAGTAAAAATCGTTTCATATATAATAAATATGATTGACCATATTATTTTCCACTTTGTTTCAATAGAAGAAGAATAAGTAATAAAGCCATTCTTTATAGCAAGCGTAAGAGTATAATAATTTAAAAATACAAAAGGAAGTGTATCAATAAGATATGCAAGAAATCTTTCATTAAAACCTGCTATTACAAACTCTTTTTCTTCTTTTATTTCATCTTTTAAATTTTCTAAGCCTTGGTCAAATTCTTGCATATTTTATTTGTCTTGTTTTTGTTGGCATTTTATACAATATCTTGCATATGGAATATGTTTAAGCCTTTTAGGTTCAATTTCTTTGCCACATAATTCACATATTCCAAATGTACCTTTAGCAATTTTTGAAAGTGCTATATCGATCTCCTTTAAGATATGTTTTTCATTTTCTGAAAGATCAAAGGCAATTTCTTTTTCCATTGTTTGAGTAACATCATCAATCTCATCACCTATATCTTTATCAGATTCAATTTTGCTTGTTGTTTCAAGTGATGAAATTATTTCATTTTTCATTTCTATAAGTTTTTTTTCAAACTCTGAGTAATCCTTTGTATTTTTTTGATTTTTAATAGTTTTTTTATTTTTTGTTATGTTTTTTTTCATTTTCTCTCCTTTAGTATCTTGATGTTGAAAAAAATATAGGTGCACCTTTTCTTATGATTTTCTTATTTTTTCTTATTGCTTCTTTAAAATATTCAGGAATATTTGTAAAAAGTGTTTTAATGTTTTCTTCATTTAAATATTTAGGTTTATTTTTAAGCATTTTAAATTTTTCTTTTATTTTTTCTTCATTTATTTCTATTTCTTTATCGCTTGCTATTATATAACTCCATGGCATATCGTAACTTGGAATAAAGGAAATATAAGAATAGACATATTTAAATACTTTTGAAAGTGTTTTGTAAATTGCAGGATGTAGTTCCATTTGAAGTATATGACCAGGACCTGCTTGCATAGCAAAAATACCATCATTTTTGAGTTTTATTTTTAAAACTTTGTAAAACTCAACTGTGTATAAATTATACGCTGGTCCACCCTCTATAGGGCTTGGTAAATCAGAATAGATAATATCAAATTTAAGTTTTGTGTTTTCTATAAAAAGTTTTGCATCCTGGGCAATTAGTGTTGTTCTTTCATCATCGAATCTTCCTTTGTGCCATGATTCTAAATAGTTTCTCGCATATTTAAGTATATTGTGATCTATATCAACCATAACTACATGCTTTGTATTTTTATATGAAAGTATTTCTCTAAGTGTTGCTCCTTCACCACCACCAAGTATTGCAAAATCTTTTGGATCCGGATGAAATATTATTGCAGGAAGAACTAATGATTCGTGATATATAAATTCATCAAGTTCACTTGATTGAGTTTCTCTATCTATAATTAGAACTTTACCAAATGAATATGTTTCAACAAGAACTACTGTTTGAAACTCAGTTTTGTATGAGTTAATAAATTTTTTTATTTGATGAGCATGAAATTCCCCTTTAGTGAAGAATTCTACAAACCAATTTCCTTTTGGAAATCTTTCAGTATCTTTTTTTATCCATAATGGTTTAATCATCTAACAGTACTCCTCTTTCCATCTTTATTACACTAAAATATTTTGCTTTTAATTTTTTCTTTATTATCTTAAATGCTTTCCAAGGATCAGAATGATCCCCACAGGTAAAAAGATCAACAGAAGCAAATCTATGTTCTGGCCAGGTGTGAATAGAAAGATGTGATTCAGCTATTACTATTACACCTGATACACCATATGGTTTAAATTGGTGAAATATAGACTCTATTACTGTTGTGGTGGCTTCTTTTGCACATAGCATCATTGTTTCTCTTATATAATCTACATCTCCAAGAAGTCTCAAATCACAACCATATAATTCAACTATTAGATGTTTTCCTAATGCCTTCATAAAAATTATTTTAGCATAAATTTTCTTGTTTTTGACTAATAATTTTTGTAAACTTTAAGTATGTGCAGAATGTTTTCAATAATCTCGAAAGAAAAAATTAACTCTGACTTGATAAAATATTATGTTATTGAGTCAGATAAATCAATTTTAAAACAATCAAAATATGATTCTCATAGATTACAAAAAGATGGTTGGGGTATATCTTTTTATAAAGATGGAAAACCTTTTATTTTTAAAACCCCAAATCCAATTTATGATGAAATAAATATTCTTAAAGAAAAAATTAATAATATCGATTCTAATTTTTTTCTTATTCATGTTAGAAATGCATCAAACCCAAGGAAACTTGAAAAAAATAAACTGATAGGAATTCATAATACTCAACCATTTTCATATCAAAACTATATTTTTTCTCACAATGGGACTCTTTCAATAGTTGATGAGGTCTTTGAAAATCTTGGTAAGTATAAAAAGTATATAAAGGGTGTAAATGATAGTGAAGTACTTTTTTGGCATTTTATCAAACATATGGATGCATATGGAGATATAAAAACTGCACTTTTTATGATGAGAGATGAAATTAAAACTATATGGGTTTCAACGAAGAAAGATTATAAAGATCTTAAAAAACCGTATAATGGACTTAATGTTTTTATTTATAATGGAGAGAAATTTTTTGCGCTTTGTGATTTTAAAATGGAAAAGGAAATATATTCTTTAATGACGCCAAAATGGGAATATGGAAGTTATTCTTATAAGAAAGAAAAGAGTTTTGTTATTATTTCAAGTGAACCATGTGATGATAAAAAATGGAATAAGATAGATCCAATATCTATTGTAATTATTGATCCTAAAATTTTAAATATAGAAATTGAAAAAATTATTGATTAAGTTTAAGAGGAGATTTCTATGAGAAATCTTATACTTCTTTTAATATTTATTGGAGGAATATATTTATTAGTTCATCAGAAAAAAACAAATAATGTTGATCTTAAAAAATTAGAAGAGTTAAAAAAAGAAGAAATTAAAAATTATACACCATCACTTCCTACTGAAGTAAAAAATGAAATGATGCTTAGTTTTTCTAAGAAAACCATAGAAACTTTAAAAAAACTTACTCTTGATAGTGATGAAAATGTAAGATTTGCTTCTCTTGAATTACTATGGAAATTAAAAGATAAAGATATAGATAAAATAGTTAAGAGAAGTTTTGAAACAGAAACAGAAACGGAAATTAAAATTAAAATAATAGATATGTTAGCCCAAGAAAAAAGCAAGTTGAGTTTAAGACTAATTTCTTATGCGCTTACAAATTACGATGAAAAGGTGAGAATTAGAGCTTGTGAGGTTCTTGGTGATTTTGTAGATAAACAAACTATAGATGTGCTTACCCCTTCTCTTAAAGATTATAACGAGCAAGTTAAACTTGCAGCATTGAAATCAATAGACAAAGTCAAAAAGGCAATAGAACAGGAAAGAGAAAAAAAATTACAGGAAACAACCTCTCCAAAGCCTCTTTTTCAAATAGAAGATAAATAACAAATGTTTAGTTTTAAAATAAAAGTTATATGTGGTATACTTAATGTTACACCAGATTCTTTTTCAGATGGTGGGCTTTATTATAAAAAAGAAGATGCAATTAGAAGAGCTGATGAAATAATTAAAGAAGGTGCATCTTGGATTGATATTGGGGGACAGTCAACAAGACCTTATTCAGAACCTATATCAGTTGATGAAGAAATAAAAAGAGTTATTCCTGTAATTTATGAAGTAAAGAGTAAATATCCATCAATCATTGTTTCCGTTGATACTTACTATCCTGAAGTTGCTATTGAAGCTATTAAGGTTGGTGTTGATGTAATAAATGATATAACAGGGCTTAGAGACGAAAAAATGATAGATGTTGTTTTAAGATATAAAAAGCCTGTTGTTATAATGCATATGAAAGGAAAACCTAAGGATATGCAAATAAATCCAGTATATGATGATGTTGTTTTAGAAATTATGAATTTTTTTAGAGAAAAGATAGATTTTCTTAAAAAAAATAATTTTAATGATATTATTCTAGATCCTGGTATAGGTTTCGGCAAAAAACTGGAACATAATGTTGAAATAATTAAGAATATGAAAAAATTTAGAAACCTTGGATATCCTATAATGTTTGGTCCCTCAAGAAAATCTTTTATAGGTATGATAACTGGAGAAAAAGATCCTAAAAAAAGACTTGCTGGAACTATTGCATCATGTATTTTTTGTTATCAGTATGTAGATATATTTAGAGTTCATGATGTATATGAAGTAAAACAAGCTTTTGATGTCTTTGAATATCTTTTGAAATGATTTCCTACATTTCAATTGGTTCGAATATAGGAGATAGAATTACAAACATTTCTAAAGCTATTTATTTACTTAGTAAAAAAGTCCATATTTTAAGAAAATCAAGTTTTTATATTACAAAGCCAATGTATTATACTTTTCAACCTTATTTTATAAATTTAGTGATAAAAATAGAATCTTCTCTTAATCCTTTTTGCCTTCTTAATTATCTTAACTTTATAGAAGATAAACTTAAAAGAAAAAGATCGTTTAAAAATTCCCCAAGAACTATAGATCTTGATATACTTTACTTCGGTAATGATATTATAAATACTCAAAAACTTATTGTCCCCCATCCTAAAATTTATGAAAGATCTTTTGTTTTAAAACCTTTTATGGATATAGATCCAGACTTTATAGATCCGGTTAAAAACAAAAAAATTTCAGAAATTTTTAATTCTTTAAAATATAACTCTTCTGATGTTATAAAAATCCCAGAAAAATTTAATGATATTGAATCTTTTTTTGCAATTATTTCTCCAAGAAAAAAATCTGATTTTAACACTTCTTATATAAAAAATACTCTTAGTGTTTTTGGAAACCCTCAAAAAAATTGTGGAAAAATTATTCATATAACAGGATCTGTTGGAAAAACAACAACAGCAAGATATATTTATGAAATTATAAGAAAAAAAGGTTTTGATGCAGCCCTTTATACAAGTCCTCATATACATAATTTGAGAGAAAGAATAATATTTAATGATAAAAAAATACTAGAAAAAGATTTTTATAAAATATTGATAAAACTCATATCAAATTCAAAGGAAATACTTTCACCTTTTGAATATATAACTAGTGTTGCTATTATTTATTTTTCATCTAAAAATCCTACTTATAGTATTTTTGAAGTTGGAATGGGAGGAGAATCTGATGCCACAAATGTTTTTGAAAAAAGTTTTTCAGTTTTTACAAAAATAACCTTAGAGCATCAAAAATATCTTGGAAAAAGCATCTCAGATATAGTGAAAAATAAAGCAGGAATTATAAAACCGGATGGAAAAGTTTTTATATCTGGTCAAAACAGTAAAAAAGTAATTGATTTAATAAATTTTTTTGCAAAAAGAAAGAACTCTAAAGTTTATGTGTTTGATGTTGATAAAAAAAACAATGATTTTGAGAGTATAAATCTTAATTTTGCAAAGTTCATATGTAGCAAGATTGGAATTAGAGCTGGAAATTCTAAGTTTAGAAAATTTGATTGTAGAAAGCAGATTTTAAAATATAATGGTATTAAAATATTTTTTGATGGTGCACACACTCCACTTTCAATAAAAATGCTTTTTGAAAGTATTAAAGATGATGATTATAAATTTGTCTTAGCTAGTTTTATGAATGATAAAAAAATAAAACAAATGCTTGAAATAATTAAATCTTATAATTTAAAAATATTTTTATCTAAATCTTATTCACCAAGAAGTTTTGATCCTTTTAAATATTCAAGTTATGGATTATGTTTTGATGATCCAAAAGTTGCTATTAGCAAGATCCTTAAATATAAGAAAAATTTTATTGTTACTGGAAGCCTTTATTTTTGTTCTGATATTTTAAAAATACTTCAACACAAAGAGATATCATATTTTAGAGAATTGATTTGATTTGTTATTATTCTGCTTTTTGTTTTGGAATTGATGTATAAATTGATTTTTCTTTTCTTTCAAAAACATCCTTTTTTACTGGAAGGTTAAAAGATAGTGAAATAAAAGAAGTGTTTCCAAGATCTTGCATCGGAGAAAATGAGTAGTCTATAGATAGAAATTTTATATTTATCCCAAAACCAAAAGCAAATCCTCCAAGATCATTTCTTGCTTTTTGAGAGTTTAGTCCCCCTCTTAATGCAAATGATGTATCATCAGATATTTTTAGATTTAATTCTCCACCAAAATTTATGTAAAAGTTATCATTATTTGGTATTACAAGATCTGTTGCAAACATTAAATTACTAAAAGGATATATTGCTCCTCCCATTTTTATTTTAAATGGAAGTTTTACTGATTCTTGATCATATCTTAGTCCAGAGCCAAGATTTTGCATAGTAAAAGAAAGTTTATAAGGAATATATGTAAATTTAAAGACCTTTATTCCTAAATCAAATGCAGTTGCTTTTGCAGTATCATATATTTTTGAACTTATGTATTTGTAAACTACTCCCATAGATACATCAGTATCTTTATCTGAAAATTCAGTTATTCCTTTTGAGTATGCTATACTTATAACTGTATCTTTTGGTGAAAAATTTCCAAGTAAGTTTTGATCTATATCAGTTCTTTTAATAGTGCCTAAATCAGTTATTAGTCCTGATACTGCTATAACCTTATCGTAAGATAATCTTTGCGCATAAGATAAAAAATTGTACTTTATATCTGCGACATAATTTGATTGTGATAGCATTGCCGAAAATTTTGGTATTTCAATAAGCCCTGCAGGGTTTGAATGTATTGCAGACGCATCGTCACAAATTGCTGTTTGAACTCCACCAAGAGCAATCACACGAGGATTTATATCAAGATTTAGAAAATCTCCTGCTGTAATTCCCTTTGCTGAATCAGAAAAATATTCTTTTGAAAAAAGGTTTAGATTTAAAATTAACAAAAGTATTATATATTTAGTTAAATTCTTCATAATTATTATCTTTCTATAGCAATCTTTTTAATAACGCTTTTTCCTTGGTACTCAATATAACACAGATAAACTCCACTTCCAACATATTGTCCTTTCATATTTTTAGCATCCCAGAAAATTATTCCTTGAGAACCTGATTTTGTTTCATAAACTTTTTGCCCTGATAATGTATATATCTTTACTTTAGATCCTTCTGGTACATTTGTTATTGTTATAAATCCTTGTCCAGATCTATTTGGATAAAATGGGTTTGGAAATACTTCTATTTTGTTTAGATCTGTATCAGCATTATAAATTATTAATTGATATATGCTTAAATGGTTTAATTCTGCTGTTATTTTTCTAAGCCCTTCATTTATTTCTGTTTTTACAGGTAAACACTGTCCTGTTTGAGGATTATATCTTGCAAGAACTACTTTCTTTTTGTTTGTGTTTATATCCGGAGGATTTGAAGAATTAGTTGCTTCATTTGCAAAGTAATTAAATTCAAATTTTATAGGAATATTTGGTTGTTCATACGCATAAAATCCAAATGTTATAGTGCTTCCTCCAAAAGTATATCCACATTTATTTTCATTAAGTTTTGCAATTGCGATTGGTTGAGGTGTCCTAAAAGTTTCTTTTAATATAGTAAGAGTAATTTCTCTATTGTCATAAAGTATTCCTTTAATTTCTGTATCTTTATCTGGATATGCTACTCCTGCAATTGCAGATGGTGGAGCATCTCTTACACCTGGCGTTAAAACTGGATCTACCGTTTGAATAGATGGTGATAATATCCCTTCCATATTTCTTGCTGTGACCTCAAACCAATATGTTGTATTTATCCAAAGACCATTTATTAAGGCTTTTGTATCAGTATAATTGGAACTTAATGGGATAGGTGTCGATACATATGGAGTTTCAAAACTAACACTTGTTGCTCTTACCTGATAGACTGTAAGTGGTGAGTTTTCGCCTGGATCCCATTCAATTTTAACTCCTTCAAGTGAGACATCTTTAACGAATACTTTTTTAACTGCATCAGCAAGGGTATATTTGCCACCAAGATAAGCTGGGGTGGGATTTAAGATATTACTTTTGTTTATAGAATATACTCTTACATAATATGGATAATTTGGCTTTAATCCTGAAATTATTGCATAAATGGATGGATATGTATTAGAATCAGTATTAACATCAAGTGATGAATATGAGGTAAATGAAGGATCGGGAGATATATCAAGCCTATATTTTGTATAATCTGGATTGCCATTTGCATCCCAGTTAACTTTAAAACTTCCAGTGGAGACCAAAGTAAAAGTATTATTCAGTTTTGCTGGTGTTGCTGAAAGAGTATATACATAATCAGATATGGTAAATGGTCCGTATATTAAGTCTCCATGCGTTTGTGAATCCTGTTTGTATGCTCTAACCTTAATTGCATAAGGTGTGTTTGTTGATAGATTTATATGAGTGTAATAATTATAAGTAGTTGATGCAAGAAAAACTGATACATCTTCAAGTTGTTTAGTATAAAAATGAGTGCTTACTCTGTATTCATATACTTCATATCCTGTAGCACCTTCAGAATTCTTCCATGACCATTTTATTGATGTTGGGGAAAGAGGTGTTCCATTTAAACTAATGATATTGCCAACTGTTATAGTCGATACTATTGTTCCTCCACTACAAGTTGGTGGTTCTCCAGTTTGATCGTTATAACAGGTTTCTATTCCATTTCCATTTCTTGCTTTAACTCGGAAATAGTATCTTTGATTAGGATCAAGATTCCTTATTGTTAGATCAGTTTTCTTATAGTTATTATTAAAGGACATAATTGGAAACCACTCATAATCGCTACAGTAACTTGTGTTTATCTCGCAAGTAGTAATTTCCACCTGGTATGGTGTATAATCCGGATTATTTCCATTTGGATCCCACTTAAGACTTATCGTATCAAATGATGCATATGTTATTTCTAAATTTTTTGGTGGATTTGCTTTAGTATATATTGTACTTGTTGCAACAGCATATTTTGATGGATCTGAAAATCCACCAATATTGTAGCATCCAACTTTAATTGAAGAAGGTGTATTTGGTAGAAGTCCTGTTTGTGTGTATGTTTGGGAGTTTGATGGTGGTGTTGGGAATGAAACGGTTGTTATAAAGACATCATCTTGTGAAAATACACCAAAACCATTAGCATTGCTTGAATTTTGCAATGTCCACTGCCAGACAATTGTGGTTGTGCTTGGTGAGCCAACGCTTGAAAGGTTTTGTATTTCACAGTTTGGTCTCGGAGTTGATATCTGGATAACTGTAGCATTAGAACATATTCCACTTACACAATCATATAGATAATACCAGCCATATGGGGCATTTATTGGCGAAGTTGGTATCTGAACTGTGATTGTTGAAAGTGTTTGTTGGTAATTTGGATTTAGTGTTGTTGTTGAGAAAAACATTGTTGATAGATCTATTATGAAATCCTCATTTATAGATTTAAGATATATTGATGGCTTTGAAAAATCGGAACTCTGTGGTCCTGCTCCACCACCTGAAGCATCAGTTAATGAATGGAGATTTGAAACACTGCTTTTTAAAGTTAAGAACTCCCCTCTATCAACTCTTATTACAGATGTTATATCTGGATTTGGGACACTAATGCTTGAAATTTCTGGTTTTCTTGAAATAATTGATTCTTTTGAAAATTCATCGACAATATATCCTTCTATTGGTGTTTGATAAACAGTATTTAAGTAGTTATAAGCATCATCATTTCCTCCGATTTCAACTATATAGTTGTCGGTTGTTATAACTACGCTATGGTTGACTTTTTTCTCGGAGCTTCCAAAATATGGTAAACTGTATTGGAAATATCTGCTTCTAATCCAGTCATAGGTTAATAACTGTTTATCACTCCTTACAAGTCCTTCATTAGTTAATGCAAATCCACCTGAAAGAATTATATTCCCATTAGGAAGTAAAATGGTTTTGTGATTTGTTCTTGGGAAAATTGCAACATCCTCTGGTTTGTAATTACTTAGTTTAATAATAGAGTTGTTGGTTGGATTATAAATAAAAATGCTTGTGTTTATGTAAAGCCCGTTTGTTCCACCTGCAATAATAACATCTCCACTTTTAAGCAAACTTGATGAGTGACCTTTAAGTGCAGTTAGAAGATTTGGTCCTGGGTCAAATGCATTTTTTGTACTTACAAATATCTCAGTTGTATTTAATGGAGATCCAGTTCCATTAATTCCACCTGCTATAAATACATTCCCATTTTTAAGAAGAGTTGCTGTGTGTTCAGAGCGACTATAATTTAGATTTGATACTGATATCCATAGATTTGCAGTTGTTATAAAAATTTCTGCTGAATTTAGATAATTACCACTTTCTGTTCCACCTACTCCTCCTGTTACAAGAACATTACCATTATGAAGTAGTGTTTGAGTATGAAGCATTCTATTTGTGTTCATACTGCCAGCTCTAACAAATTTTCTTACAGATGGATAATAAATCTCTGATGTGTTTGTTATAGATATTGTATTTGATAATTGAGTTTGTCCTCCAGAGATTAAAACATTTCCATTTGGAAGAAGCGTTGCTTTATGATATGCTCTTGGTATGGTCATTGTGGATATTATTATCCATTCATTTATTCTTCTATCATATAGTTCACAGCTGTCAAGTATCTGAGTGCCATCAGTACCACCGCATACAAGAATGCTTCCATCGGTAAGCACAGTTGCTGTATGGTTTGCTCTTTTTTTGTTTAGTTTTGGCAAATTTAACCCTTGCACTGCATATTTACTATAAGGTATTGATAAACTTATTGGTTCGAGTATAAGATTGGGTGGTCTTCTGCAGTTATTTGATAGATTGCCTTTTATACAATTCTGGCCTCCTATTATCATAATATTGTTACTCTTTGAAATTATTGATGAATGATCAAAAACTGGTATTGGCTCTACTGGGGGATTATCAGGAGGGGTTTTTATTATATCTTCAAAGTTAAAATCATTTGTTTTAGGTTTATAGATTGCAATATCTGAAAATATTATATCTCTTATTACTGCTGTTGCTTTGCCAACAGTAAAAGATAGTCCTCCTATATCTGCTCCACTTACTGTAAATGATATATTGAATGAAAAATTATCTATACCTCCGCTTAGATTTTGTGGAGAATTAATTGGAGTGTCAGTTGAGTTTGTAATGGTTCCAGATAATGAACTGAATTGCAAATTGTTTAATGTAACAACTCCTTTCCCATCTGGAGAAGAATAAATGGTTCCTGTATTTGTTGATGCGATTCCACCAGAAAGTGTTACAGTACAGGTGCTATTGCTTATAGTTCCACCTGTTATTGTGATTGTCGCTGATGTTATGCTGTAACCAATATAAATTTTTGGTAGGTTAAATGTAAAGGTTATAGTAGCTATTGAGGTATTTAGTATGTCAACAGTTTGACCTGGATCTAATCCTAAACCTCCATTATCATCAAAATATATCTCAAAGTTTCCACCAGCACCTAAGGCTGTAGCGGATATCGGTCTAAAAACAGCATATGAACCAATACTTTGAGATGGGTCATCAAGTTTAAAAGTAGCATCAATTATCTTTCCTCTATCTTCTTCAGTTGCTGTTGGATCTATCATTATCCCATCAAGTGGAGCGGTTGTCTTTTTTAAATATATCTCAAGATTATCAGTAGCTATTGAAGGGGTTCTTGGATCTTCTGGTGGTGATATGAATAAATCTCCTTCTACTATTCTTCCACTTACAGGTCTTGAGAGAGTAAGGTCATGTTCAAACAAAATAATACCTGTTGAAATGGATACTCTTCTTGAACTAGTTGGATCTGGAATACTGGTTGGAGTATTAAATTGAATATTTGAGCCGTCTTTAAGTGTTATTGAAAGGCCATGGTAACTTGGAGCGATATTTCCTCTTCCACCTATAAGATAGACCTTTCCAGATGGATGAAGAAGTGATGTTTGATTTGAAATTCTATATGGCATTCTTATAAAATTATTGTTATTTATCTGAACTATTGCTCCGTTTTCATCAAGTACAACTATATCATCAAGATATCCTTGTGTCCCCTGTCTTTGTGCTTCTTGAGTATCACTATCATCTTTTGAAAAAGGATCAGGACATAATATAGAACTTGTACATCCGTTGTAACCTCCAAATATTATAGTATTTCCATTTGCAAGAGTTGTCGCACTGTGATATGCTCTTGCAAATATTGGTATTGAAGGACCTGGAGAAATAATATTGGAGGTTGCATAATATATATCTGTTGTCATGTTATATGATGTTCCGTTAAATCCTCCAACAAAAAGAACATTTCCACTCGGGAGTATATTTGCACTGTGATTTCTCCTTTGTGATGATAAACTTGGGCCTGGAATTATTTGATTTGATGATGAGATAAAAATCTCACATGTATTTAAAACATTATTGCCTGCAGTATCATTATTTCCACCACATATCAAAACATTTCCTGCATTTATCCCTTTTGTTAAAAGTGTTGATGTATGATTCGCTCTTGGCGTGGACATATTAATAGTAGTCCTGTCAACATATGCTCCAGTGTTGTAATCAAAATTTAAGATATCTATTGAGTTTTGAGGAGTTCCTGAATTGCTGGCACCACCTATTACAATAACCCTACCGTCGCCAAGAACATTCATCGTATGACTTGTTCTATAAACCGAAAGGATATTTTCAAGATTTACCCATTCATTATCAGATGTTGAAGAAGAATAATGTATCTGACATCCTTGTCCAAGATCTACTCCTCCGCATTTTAAATAATTACCATTTGGAAGAACTACTACTTGTGTATGATGTTGAGAAAATAGAAAAACACTACTAACTAAACTAATCCAAAACGATAAAAAAACAATTTTTATTTTTTGCATTCTAAAATAAATTATACAAAAAACTGTTTACAAAAATATTAATTAATTTTAAAATCATCTAACTTCAAGTATTGAATAATTCCCATCTTTTGATTTTTTTGCTTTTGGATCAAGCACCCTTTTCCCATCTACAATAAAATAGTACTTGTATTCTCCATGATCTTTTAAAATAAGGTTTATAATCCACTCTCCACCTTCCTTTTTCATATCTCTTTCTTTCCATGCAAAAAAACTTCCAGATATTTTAACTCTTTTAGCATGTTTATTTGAGTATCTTATCGTTATTTTATAATTTTTATTTTCTTGTTTTTTTTCATCATTATTTTTTATGTTTTGTTTTTGTTCAATGGTTTCATTTTGCTTTTCTATTTTTGGAATATTTTCTTGAGATTTATTCATTGTAGAAGTAGCAGAAGAATTTTCTATTTTGATTTCTGGTAATTTTACTTGATCTTCCTTTTTAATTTCATTTTCTGATTTTATAATATATGTGTCTTTATATAGATAAACCGTAAATCTGTTATATATCATCTTTCCAGTTATAATTAAAATAATTGCAGATATTATGATTTTTGTTATAAGTTTTGTTTTAGTATTCATTTTTCTCTCCCAAAATTTTTGTTTTTAAAAAAGCGGGCGATGGGAATCGAACCCACGTCTAATGCTTGGGAAGCATTCGTTCTACCATTGAACTACGCCCGCATAAAAAGTGAGATGTAAGAAGTTAAAAAGTAAGAAAGTAAGAAGTGAGATGTAAAAAGTTAAAATCTATAAATTTCTCTTACATCTCGACATTAGAGAACAATATCATTATAAAAAATTATAGCAAATTTTATTTTTTTATTAGGTTTAAAAACTCATTTCTTATTTTTTCATCTTTTTCAAAACAGCCAAGCATTGAACTTGTTATTGCAACAGATGTATCATTTTTAACACCTCTTGATGTCATGCAAAGATGTTGAGCTTCAATTATTACCCCTACCCCTCTTGGTTTTAGTTTTTTATAAAGTGTATTTGCAATATCTACAGTAAGCCTTTCTTGAATTTGAAGTCGTTTTGCAAAAACTTCAACTATTCTTGGAATTTTTGAAAGTCCTATAATTAAACCATTAGGGACATATGCTACATGAACTTTCCCAAAAAATGGAAGCATATGATGCTCACACATTGAATAAAATGTTATATCTTTTATTATAACCATTTCTTTATAATCTACTTTAAAAAATGCTCCATTTATTATTTCATCAATATTTTTTTCATATCCACTTAAGAGTTCTTCAAAAGATTTTGAAACCCTTTTTGGAGTTTTTAGAAGTCCTTCTCTCTTAGGATCTTCCCCTATTTTTTTAAGTATTTCTTCTATTTCAAAAGATATATCTTTCATAATTAAATTTTATAAAATTTAAATAGCAGTTTTACTTGCTTATTTCTAATTTTTTAATTTTTAATGATTTAATATAGTTTATTGCTTCATCTTTTGTTTTTATCTTTCCTTCAAGTTGAAGATTTATTAACTTTTTTAAAATATTTCCAACAAGTTTTGATGGTGGAATTTTCAATATTTCCATTACTGTATATCCATCTACTATTGGTTTTATATTTGCTTTTTTTTCATAATCAGTGTAGTGTTTTATTATCATATTAACCACTTGAAGAAATCTAAGTGTTTTTCTAAATCCGCTTTTTGGAAGTTGTCTTTTTATTTGAAAAGGTTTTTCTTTTATTTTCTCTCTTATAGTTATAAGTTTTTTTTCACTTATGTGACTTGAATAATCAGCCCACGAAAGAATTATAAGTCCAAGTGCATATTCTTTTAAATCATAGAATATTCTAAGTATTGCTTTGTTTGTCACATTATCATTGTGAGCAATATTTCCAATTCTAAGATGTGAAGAAATTATTGTTTTTATATATTTTATCTCATCATTTGAGAATCTATATTCTCTTAGGTATTTTTCGGAAATTTCTCCACCTTTTTCTTCATGTCCAAAGAATCTTAATCTGTTATCTATAATTCTTGCAGTATGTGGTTTTGCTATATCATGAAGAAGTCCACTCAGTTTTATAAGATATTTCTCTTTTTCTATTTTTTCTTCTATTTGTTTTGGAATATCAAGATATAGTTTTGGATTTTCAAAAAACATATCAAGCCTTTTTAGCACTTTTAATGTGTGAGAAATAACACCATTCTTACCGTAATATACTTTTGCACATCCAATCTGTTTTTTTAGTTCTGGAAAGATTTCAAAAATAACTTCTGTTTCAATCATTTTTTTTATTGTTTCATAGACTTTGTCTGATTTAAATATCTTTATAAGTTCTTCTCTAATTCTTTCTTTGCTTACATTAACAAGGAGACTTTTGTTTTCTATAATTTCTTTTTTTAAATTTAAGTTTATTTTAAAACTGTCTATTGTAAAAAAACGAAATGCTCTAAGAATTCTTAAAGGATCTTCTTTAATTGAATCTTTTGATATAGTTTTAAGATTTTTTTTGTTTATATCGTAAACACTATTAAAGTTATCAATTAATTTTTTCTTGTTTATTTTTAACTTAAAGAAATCTTTTTTTTCAATTATATTACAATCAGAGAGTTTTATTGCAAGGGCGTTTATTGTAAAGTCCCTTTTTTTAAGATCTTCAAATAAATTTTCTGAATTTGTAAGGTCTATTGTTTTTCCATTTATTGTAACTCTATATATATTTCTTTCTTTATCAAGAGGAAATATTATAAAACTTCTTGATAATGATTTTATTATTTTTTTAAAGTTTTCTAAATCTTCAATGATTACTATATCAATATCAGTTATTTTTTTGCCAAGAAAAAAATCTCTTATTGCTCCACCTACAAGATATGATTCAAATTTAGACAAAAATTCAAATATATACATACAATTTATTTTAACATTTTTAGATTTGAGTAATTTTATTTTTAGAAATAGATTTACTTATTTATTGAATAAAGAATTTTTGAGAGAGATTTTATATTGCTTGAAGTTTTTGTTAATTCTGATGATTTTTTGCTTAATTCTTCATTTTCTTTGTTTAATTCCAGTAAATTTTTTCCTTTATTAATATTAGTTTTAGAATCTCTTGGGGAATATCTATAATTTTTTGTTTTACTAGCATTTTTTACCAGCATTTTTATTTTAAGGTCAATTTTATTTGAATAAAGGTTTATAAATCTAAGATATTCGGAGTTTTTCTTGTTTATTTTATCTTTTATAACAATATTAGTTAAGTTTTCTTTAACATCATTAATCATTTTTTCAACTTCAATAAGTTTTTGAGTATTTCTATTTATAATTAAATCGTCAAGTTCATTGTCTATTTTTACCATTGAAATAAGTATATTATTGTATTTTTCAGATGTTGATGTTTCTCCATATCCTTTGATTACAAGCATAATTGCTATTACCCCAAAAACTATAAATTTTTTCATCTCTCCCTCCTAATAATATTTAAACACAAAAAATCTTGTTTTTAAAGTAACCTTTGTTTTATTTTTATATAGGACTTTTGGGTATTAGTTAAGTTTTGGGTCAAAAATATCTCTTAATGTTTCAGATATTATGTTTAAGGAAAATACAAAGAAAAATATAAATAATGATGGAATTACTACTGTGTGAGAATACTCAATACTTGAAAGACCAGAGATTATCCAGTTCCTTGACACTGATATTATCTGACCCCAATCAGAATATCCAGGAGGAGAACCTAATCCAAGAAAACTTAATGATGATGCTATTATTACTATATTTGATATATCAAGTGATGCAAGTATAATTACATTATAAATTGCATTTGGTATTATATGTTTTTTAAATATCCAGAGCGTTTTTGCCCCTATCATTTGAGAGTATTTTATAAAATCCATTGATTTTATTTTAAGGATCTCACTTCTAAATATTCTTGCATATCCTGGCCACCAAACAAATGATATTGCTATTACAACTTTTTCTATCCCAGGACCAAGTATTGCTATAACAAATATTGCAAGTATTAAGGAAGGGATTGAGAGTATTATATCGGTAAATCTCATTATTATTTCATCAATTATTCCACCAAAGTATCCACTTACCCCCCCTAAGATAATTCCAATTAAAAGTGATATAATTATTACTTTTGCTGTAATTTTAAATATCATTCTTGTTCCCCAAACAAGGGCATAAAAAATATCATATTGGTTTTGAGTAGTTCCAAAAGGAGATTTTAGAGATGGTTTTTGAGGTATTGCTGAAAAACCAGTTTGCTTTACAATATATGGATCGTTTTCTCTATATGGTGGTGCAATGATTGGTGCGATAATTGCTATTATTAGATAAAAACTAAAAACAATTAAACCAAATCTTGTTTTTTTGTTTTGCCATAATTTTTTTATAATTTCTTTTATCTTATTCATATTTTATCCTTGGGTCAAAATATGCATAAAGAAGATCTATTATAAGGTTTCCTATAATAAATAAAGCTGATACAACAATTACAAATCCCATAACTCCAGAAATATCCAGTTGTCTTGCTGCTTTTACTCCAAAACTTCCAATTCCCGGCCAATCAAATATTGCCTCTGTTATTACTACCCCACTTAAAAGTCTTATCATCTGTAATCCTCCCACTGTTATTTGAGGAATAAGTATATTTCTTCTTATGTGTTTTTTAAATATGTAATCTTCATCGAGTCCTTTTGCTCTAAGTGTTCTTACATAATCTTTTCCCATTTCTTCTATAGTAGAGTTTCTTGTAATCTTAATAAATATTGCTGATGTACCAAGAAATATAGAAAAAGATGGTAAAATTAAATGTTTAATAGAATCAAGAAGAACCCTAAAATTTAGATTTAGTATAGAATCAATTATCATAAATCCAGTGTATTGTTTAAAAAAACCACTTGATATTAAAATCTCAGTTTCAATTGAATATCTTGCTGGTGTAAAAATTCCAAGAATTCCATAAAACAAAAAAAGAAGTATTATTCCTATTATAAAAGACGGAATTGAGTATAAGAAAGAGGATGTAAAAGATGTTATTTTATCAAATAGTGTATCTTTTTTTCTTGCTGCTTTAAGTCCGAGATAGTTTCCTATAAGAAATATTGGAATTATTGAAAATAAAGCAAGTTCAATTGTGGCAGGTAAATATTTTTTTATGGAATCGCTTACACTCATTTTTGAAGTTTGTGAGTATCCAAAGTCTCCTTTAATTATTTTTGAAAGCCATTTTAAATATCGTTTTATGATATTTCCTTTTAGATCATATTTTTCAATTATGGTATTTAGTTCTTCAGATGTTAGTTCTTTTTCAGAGTTTGAGTATGCGGAGGCAAGCGTTTGTGGTGGAAGAGTATTTATTATAAAAAAAAGTATTGCTGTTATTCCTATAAATGTAAGTGGTAGAAATATGATTTTTCTAATTAAAAATCTTTTCATACTTTATACACCTTACTTTGTGATCGTTTGATATATCAATTAATTGGTTTTCATAATTATCGCAATCCTTTGAATACTTATAGCATTTATCAGAAAAAATACATCTTGATTTTGTTGTGTTATTTTTTATTTCTATATTTTCTTTTTTTGTTGTTGTAAGTATTGATGATATTAAAATGTTTGTGTATGGGTGTTTTGGATTTTTTATTATGTCTTTTGTTTTTCCTTCTTCAAGTATTACTCCTTTGTATAGAATTATAATATCAGTTGAAATATAGTATAATGCTGATATATCATGAGAGACAAAAATTATTGTGATCTTTCTTTTTTGGTATATATCTTTTAGAAGATTTAAAATTTGTGCTCCAACTGATATATCAAGGCTTGATGTAATTTCATCGCAGATAAGGATATCAGGTTGAGTTACAAGTGATCTTGCTATTGCAACTCTTTGTTTTTGTCCGCCTGATAGTTGATGTGGATATTTTTCTAATAAATCGCTATTTAAACCAACTTCTAAAATTGCATTATTTATTTTTTCATTTATTATTTTTTTATCCTTTATTTTTTCTCTAACAATTAGTGGCTCTTGTATTATATCATATATTTTCATTCTTGGATTTAGACTTGATGATGGATCTTGAAATATGAAATCAATTTTTGATTTCTTTAAAAATTTTATTTCACCATTATATCTTTCTATTCCACTTATTGCTTTACAAAAAGTTGTTTTCCCACTTCCAGATTCTCCACAAACTCCAAGAACTTCTCTTTCTTTTATTGAAAGATTAATATCTTTTAGAGCATAAAAGTTATTATACTTTACGCTTAAGTTTTTGATACTAATTATTTCTTTTTCTTCTAAACATTCCAACATCTAAAATACCTCTCTTTGTGTTTTATTAAAGGTGGTTCTTTTGTGCATTTATCTGTTTTGTATGGACATCTTGTGATAAATCTGCAACCTTTTGGAATTTCATATATTGATGGAATTTGCCCTTCTATTGTTTTTAATCTTTCTTTTTTTTCAAGAGTAATTATTGAATTCAGCAAAAGTTTTGTATATGGATGTATAGGATTATTTATAATCTCATTTGTTTTTCCACTTTCCATTATTTCACCAAGATACATTACATAAATATAATCAGAGTAATTTGCAACAACGGATATGTTATGAGTTATTAAAATTATAGATCTTTTTTCTTCTTTTATTTCTTTAAGAAGATTTAGAATTTCGATCTGTGTTATGACATCAAGTGCTGTTGTTGGTTCATCTGCTATTATAAGTTTTGGATTTGCGATTAAAGCCATGGCAATTAATATTCTTTGTCTCTGCCCACCTGAAAAATTATGAGGATATTGCTTTGATTTTTCAGTTGGAATTCCAACCCTTTCAAGAATTTTAATTGTCTTTTCTATTGCTTTTTTTTCATCAGATATCTGATGTTTAATTAAAACTTCTGCAATTTGTGTTTCTATATCAATTACAGGATTTAGGGCAGTAAGTGGTTCTTGAAAAACAAATGATATTTCCTTTCCTCTAATTTTTCTAATTTCCTCTTCACTAAGTTTTGTAAGATTTTTTCCTTCAAATATTATTTCTCCTTTTTTTATTGATAGATTTTTTTCAAGCAATCTTATAATTGATAGAGATGTAATTGTTTTTCCACTTCCTGATTCTCCAACAATTGAAACGATTTCCCCTTTTTTTACTTTAATAGATACATTATTGACAATATTATAGTAACTATTGCCAATTTTTGCATCTATTGAGAGATCTTTTATTTCAAGAAGGTCTTCCATTTTATTTATTTTTAAGATGATTTGTATTGAGTATTATTGTTACAGGACCATCGTTTATTATGTTTAATTTCATCTCAGCACCAAAAACTCCAGTTTTTATTTTTTCAGGTTTATAATAAGTTTTTACTTTTTCTACGAATACTTCAAATATTTCTTTTGCTTTTGGAGCTTCCATTGCATTTGAAAAATCAGGTCTTCTTCCCTTTTTTGCATCTCCACAAAGTGTAAACTGAGATATTAAAAGGATTTCACCATCTATATCTTTTACACTAAGATCAAACTTACCTTCTTTGTTTGAAAATATTCTAAGATCAATAATTTTTTTTGAAATCCAATCAAGATCTTCTATTTTGTCATCTTTTTCAATTGCACAAAGTATTGTAAGTCCTTCTTTAATTTCGCTATAAATTTTTCCATTTATTTCTACGGATGATCCAATTACCCGTTGAATAACACATATCATTTTTAGATTTTATGTGTCAAGTATTTCTACATTTGCTCTCGGCACTATGACCTTTTCACCAGTTTCAAGTTCAACTTCAAGTATTCTTACTTTACTCTCAGTTGGAATTTCGGTTGGATTTGGCGGAAGTGCTGATACTTTTCCTATTAATCCAAAATATGGTTCCCTTATTATTCTTACTTTATCTCCTACTTCCATCCAAGATCTTGTTTCATCCTTTCTTTTGACATCAAGATTTTTGGGAGCACCGCATATTATTATCTCAGGTCTCATAACACCAGCTCTTATCTGTGTTGCACCGCTTACAGATGCTTTTTCTCCTTCTCTTGCTTTTAATAGTTTAAATGTGTATTTAGCCATTCTTATCTGTCCAAATCCTTCAGTAACTATCAGTGTTATTCCTATATTTTCCGTTCCAGTTACTGCAACTCCTATGTCATATCCAAGTATTTTTCTTAAATCACTATCATGTATTCCACCAACCACTATAGCATGAACCCCAACCTTTATTGCTTTTTTTATTGTCTCAAGTCCAGCATGTTTTCCACCAACTATTATCTTACCTTTATCCGTCTCTTTTATCATCTCAGGAAGAAGTTCTTCTTCAGGTGTATCTACTGCAACCCTTATCTCACCATTTGTCTCACCACCTATTCCAAATATTCCTTGAATAAAAGTACCTTCTGTTTCTATTTCAACACCAAAATTTTCTATAACTTCTACAACTTTTCCGTTTATATATGCTTTTAATGGAAGAATTTTTGGTGGATCTCTAAATAATACCTGACCTGTTATATCAGATATTGATTCTATTTTTCCTGTAGTTGGAGATTCAACTTTTGATCTTAAAAATTTTATAAATGATTTTGTTTCTGCAATTATTTCTCCTTTAACTACCTTATCCCCCTCTTTTTTAAGAAGATATTTTCTTACTTCTGATGGATCACATCCAAGTCTATTGGCAACATTTACTGAATATACTTTTCCAGGGAGTTCTGCTTCTGCGACAACATCAAGAGCATCGACTACTTTTCCTTTCTCTACAAGAACTTTTCCAGGTATCGGTAAAACCCTTTTTTTCCTTATAAGAGTCAACGAAAGAACCTTTAATCCTGGCGTATATGCATGAGCCATTTCTCCTCCTCGGTATTATATTTTTGGATACATATTTATTTTTTCAAACCACTTTTTTAAATTTTCAATTCTTTTTGATGGTGTTTTTCCAAGTTCAAGTGGCCTTCCTCTTCCATCGAAAAGTATTCCTCCAACCCCTCCTTGAATCTTTCTTTTAACTTTATTATTCTTTCCTTCTCCAACATCAAATCCTTTGTATGGTTTTAAAGTTATCTCAGCTTCTTCATCTTTTAATTCAACAAGATACATTTCCCCGAATCTTAACTCACCATTAATTTTTTTACCTTCTTTTGTTTCTATCTCCCACTCAAGTATCAGCTCTCCATCTTTTGCAAGACCTACAGGTGCAATTGTTGTCCCCAACTTTATCAGACAGTCGTTGTAGAAAACATCAAGTGCCGCTTTTTCGCTTATCTGAGAAAGTACACCAAGATGTGGCATCATAAATATTGAGTCAACGCTTAGCATTGTTATTCCCTCAAGTTGATATGAATCAGTCATAAGAACCATTGATTGAATCCTTCTTGGAGAATGAGCAAGAACACCACCAGAGCCAATAACATAATTTAGTTTCATCATATTTATCAATGATTGCCCAGTTGATGTTTGTTCAAAAGCATCAGATATAGTTCTTTCTTGTTGAATTCCTTTAAGTCCAACAGCAAGCATTTTATGTTGTTCAAGAGCAAGTCTTAATGCCTCTCTTGCAACAGCATGTTCTATCATTAGGTCTTCAATAGTTTGAGGAATTGTTGTTGGTCTTATCATCTTGTTTTTCAATCTATTTCTTACATCCATCTCATCTATTTTAAATGGAATCCATCTCATAATATTTTCTATTCCTGCTTCAGTCATTACATTTGATATTGAATAACTCATTCCTAAGTTTGCACTTACAGTTCTATTAAATATTCCATCAAAAACAGAAAAAACATCTGTTGTTGCACCTCCAATATCTACTGCAAGAACATTATATCCTTTTGCTTTTGCAAATTTTTCTGTCATCAGTCCAACAGCCATAGGTGTTGGCATTACTGGAGCGCTAACCATTTTCATTAATTTTGGATATCCAGGTGCTTGCTGCATAACATGTTCTAAGAAAACATCATGTATTTTATGTCTTGCAGGCATTAGATTTTCTTTTTCAAGAACTGGTCTTATGTTTTCAGTTATAATAAGTGCTGTTTTTTCACCAAGAATTTCTTTTATTTTTTCTCTTGCGTCTTTATTTCCAGCATAGATAATTGGAAGTTTATATGATGCACCAAGCCTTGGTTTTGGATCTGCTGCTTTTATAAAGTTTGCAAGTTCAACAACATGTGTTATTGTTCCACCATCTGTTCCACCAGAAAGTAGTATCATATCGGGTCTCAATTGTCTTATTCTTTCTATTTTTTCATGATCTGCTCTACCATCATTTGATGCAATTATATCCATAACTATTGCTCCAGCTCCAAGAGCACATCTTTGAGCGGATTCTCCTGTCATTGATTTTACAGCCCCTGCAACCATCATCTGAAGACCACCTCCAGCAGAACTTGTTGAAACATATATATCTACACCAACATTTCCTTTATTTGGTGTTATTATTTTATCTCCATCAAGTATTTTCCTACCAGATAATTCTTCAACCTCTATTATTGCATTTCTAACTCCATGAGTAACATCTTCAAATGGCGCTTCAACTGTTGTTGGTGCTTCTCCTCTGTATGTTTGTCTATATGTATCTCCTTTTTTTTCTATTAAGATTGCTTTTGTCGTTGTACTTCCACAATCTGTTGCAATTATTACATTTAAATCTTTATCGCTCATTTATCCTCCTTTAAGAGTTCTTCTTTTAGAAATTCTATTGCTTTTTTGTTTTCAAGTATTTTCTCAAGTTTTTCAATTTCTTCTTTTGATATTATAAATCCAATTGTTGGCTTTAGAAAAGTAAGAAGATTTGAAAGAATTGTATGAATTGGTGCCGTTGATTCAAGGATAAAAACAGATATTGTCTCCATTTTCCTTTCTTTTATTTTTAATGAAAATTTTGTTAAAAATAATTTTTCTTCTTCTGTTAGTTCCTTTCCTTTATTTATCTTAAAAGCATTTTCCCATATACTCATAACTAAATTATACAAAAATTACTAAAATTTACTAAAAAATATTTTTAATATTTCAGTTTTACTCGAACTTAATTTTTATCTTTTCACCTTCTTTAAGTTTAAGTTCATCAGATAAAAATGCATTTATTTCAATGACGTATTTTCCTTTTGCACTTACTTTTGGAATTTCATCATCGCTCATTTTTTCGTTATATCTTTCTACATTTTTAAATATCTTATTTATTTTAAAATCCTTTGATAAAAATATTATGTCAAGCGGTATATATGTGTTTTTCATCCAGAAAGTTCTTTCTTCTTCATTATCAAAAATAAATATCATTCCACAATTTCTACATAATTCTTTTCTAAACATTAAACCAATAGTTTTTTCAGTTTGAGTTTTTGCAATTTCAAGATTTATTTTTGTTTCATTTTTTATAAGTATTGCTGTTTTTTTATTTTTTATCCTTTCTTCGTATAATTTTTCACACCCACTTAGTAGTAAAGATGATGCTGTTGCCAAAATAAAAACAAAATTTATAAAACTCTTATTATTTTTCATCAAGAAACTCTTTTTTTATTATTTTTTCTAATTTTCTAAGATCGTCTATTTCTGACTCAATTTTTTTTCTTATTTCAATTGATTTTAAGAAATTTTCTTTGGAATTATATCCATACTCATCTGCAATTTTATAAATACTTTTTCTTTTCTTTTTTGTCATTTTTATTATTTCTGAAATCTCAATTTTTTTATCAATAGAAAATTTTATTGTAAATATTAATTCAGTTCTATAAAACCCTTCTTTTTTAAGTTCATAGATTTCTTTTCTTTTATCTTCCATTTTAAAATATTCTATTACTTTGTTGGTAAATTCAAAATCATAAAGTGATTGATTTATTCCTACACTTATAGTTTGAGTTGATATTTCTGATGGGTAAGAATTATGTTCAGAAAAGAAGAAATACAAAAGAATAATTTTTAAAAAAAACATCACCTATATAGATGTTGTTACAAGTGTTTCTGTTGAAAGAACACCTGGAATTGACCTTATCTCATTTACAACAACCTGTGATAGTTCTTCAAGGTCTTGTGTCTCCATATCAAGAACAAGATCCCATCTACCAAAAACAGCAGACATATGGACCACTGCTTTGATTGTTCTAAGTTTTGAAAGAACCTGTTTTTCTTTTCCAGGAACCATTTTTACAAGAACAAGACCTGTTACCATAAAACCTCCATCAGGACCTTGCCTTTAAAAGTTTATTTGTTATTATTTTTTCTGCTATGAAATATATCAGAAGTCCTACTATTATCCAGTTTGTGGCATAAAAATATTCCTTCTGTGAGTATCTAACAAGAAGATCAAATCTTCCATAAAGGAGCGAAAATCTTGCCATAACAGTATTTCCAAAAGATGCACCAAAGTATATCATAAGAAAGTATATTCCGAAATTTGAAATTTTCTTAACCACTCCTTTATGTTCAACTGAAAAAAAGAAATAAAAAAGAACAGATACAGTTCCTATAAGAATTATAACTGCATTTATCATTCGTCCAAGTGAAAGCGAAAAGAAATTTGCAAACGGTTCAATTGTTCCAAGTATCTGATTTGAAAAATCGGTTGCAAGCCCTGCTGGCAGTGCAAGCCCTGCTGCATATCCCATTAAGAATGTAAAACCATATCTTGATATCCATGATATTTTTGGAATAAATTGTGTTACAAGTGTTATTCCAAGCACTGTTGGAATTATTGTCATCCATACAGTAAATGTATCACCGTTCTGCCATGCTAATTTAAGTGGCTCCCAGACCTTTGGTATTATGACTTTATATATTGTTAATTGAATATGCCATGCAAGTCCAACCCCCATATAGAGATGTTCTGCTATTTTAAAAAATGGATTGTCCTTGTAGAGAAAAGAAAATATAAAAAGGGTAAGACCACTTGCGACAAATGCACCTAATATTACTGATACTTGTGTATCCATAATCCACTCCTTTTATAAAAATTTTAATATTAGAAGAACAATGTTTGAAAATATTATAAAAACTATAACAAGTATATGGGCAATGTTTAAAGCATCTATGCCGCTTGTTCCTTTCCATGGTTGGGATATCAATTTTTCATATTCCGCTGCCCCTTTCATTCCACCAATTAATCCTTTGAGTTGTTTCTTTTGAAGGTATGGACCATATCCAACCTGGCTTATGGCGGTAACACCTCCCAATATTGGGACTCCGTATTTATCCCCAACATAAACAACCCAGTAGTCCAAAAGTGCTGTTCCTGTTATTCCTATAACACCTGCCACATCCTTATAGTTTTTGATATTTTTCATCATCTCGTAATCTTTTAGTGGTTTGTTATTTATATCTTTATCATAGAATGAGTGTATATCTGAAGCCATTTGTGTTAATGCTGCAAGTGGATTTGCCATATATGGAAGAACAACATAATCTTTACCATATTCCTTTGAGTACTGCGGGGGTATAGTTCTTACAAGTTCATCTATGAGTCCACCTGAACCGGCGATAAATGTTAGAATAATTACTTTTATATTTTTCTTAAAAGCATGCTTTAGCACCGCAGATGCCATTGGATGAAGTTCAGGAGCAGTTGATGGATCATAATCAAGTGAGAGAATTATTGTTGAACCTTCCGGCAGATTCTCAATAAAATTATATGTATCTTTTACCGATGTGGATATTGATTTTGATGGTATTCCTATAGGTTTTATTATAGGAATTACTATTGAAAGTGTGAGAAGCACAAAGAGATATCTTCTATCAAGTTTTAATATCTTATTTAATTTTTCTTTCATACTCACTCCTTTCCCATATATCCGCGTTCAATACCAAATATTATCTTTAATGATGTTACCGCAGCCCCTATTGCAATTCCAATCATTATTCCTCTTCTTCCTGCTGTTGAAGGGACACTTATTATCCAATCCTTTATTTCTCCAATTGTAAGTTTTGTCCATCCAAAAACTTTATCCCATATAATCTCTCCAAGTGGTATATTTCCAAGCATCAGTATAAGCCCGCATATGAAAAGAAGAAATGCTGCAAACGATTTAATCTTAAATGATCTGTATGCTGTGGATATTATAAAAAAAGCAAGCACTGAAAACATTGTGGCAGAAAGTGGGTTGAAAATATTGTTAAAACTCCATCCAAGATATGTTAGTTTTCCCTCTTTTGAAATATTTCCCTTACTTAAGATCGCAGCTCCCATTATGATAAAAAAACCTATGTATACAAACAAACTATAACCCCATCCATCAACCTTTCTTTGAATCTTTTTGTAATGAGAATAGAACAAACTTATCATTCCTAAAAATAGTGCAAATGCAGAAACTATATTTTCCCATTTATTTATCCACTCAAGATATTCATCAGAGGCGCGATGAGGAACATAATATGATGCAAGTGTTATTATACCAAATATAAATACTATTGTCAGTGGTATGTATTTTTTTATGATATTCATATCTCACCTCACTCTAAAAATATCAAGTAACTTTTCAGCGTAAGAAGTTTCAATCTTTGAAAAAATCAATAGCAGTATAGAAAAACCTATTGCAAATGTTATAAAGAGAAATTTTCCAAAATCCTGAACCTTAAGAGCGCTTACAAGCATTGGTTCTTTTGAAAGATATGCTCCTGCTGCATACAACTCTTCACCTATTAGTGTGTAGTCGCATGCAGTGAAAAAGAAAGGTAGCTGACTATCAACATCTGTGCCAGCAATTTGAATTGCTCCAACTCCTGCTCCTACTTCAGCAAGCAAAAGTGACTCAGCCATAAAATAGCCCATATAAAAACACGCTGCTGGTTTTTCCCTTGTAATTATTCCATCAACAGCGGCTGCATATGCGAACTGATCTGTTGTTATGTATACATTTATATCTTCCCTATAAGAATCTGGTCTTCCAGCTTCTATATATGATTGCTTTACAGTTTCTTTTGCCACTGTGAAAACTATTGGATCATAATGTGGAACCTTAAGTGTAGCATCATATTGTGCTATTTTTTTACCAACCTCACCAAGAATAAATATTGATGCAATGGTTGATATTCCACTCATACTTCCTATCCCTGGGATATAGACAACTGGTTTTCCCATCTCCGTTGCTCTTCCCACTGCTTCATCTATAGCTTCAAGTCCTGCAATTTTCCTTATGAATAATTCTCTTTTTTTAGCACGCGATACTATTATAAAAAACACTATTGAAATGATCAAAACAAGTACAAGATTATTTAACCTATCTATTCTAAACCAGTTTGCTTTTGCAATTCCTTTTACAATCTGCGATTCATATTTTTTATTATCTCCTATTGCTATAACCTTGGCATAAACACTGAAACCTTTGGGATTTTGTTTAAAATAATCATCCTCTTGTAGAGAAAATACCTTTGTAACATCAATTGCTAAGGCATTTATGTTTCTTTTTTTATTCCACATCCAGAAGGGAATCTCTATATTTGAGGCAGAAAGTTCATCATATTTTGCTTGTTTTGCTTTTATCCAGTTAGCTGAGTCTGTTGAGAGGTATATCTCATACTGAAAATTTTTTTGTTTTTCATCCTTGTCAAAATATAATATTATGCTATTTCCTTTATCTGATGGATAGTCCACAACAGAAAGATTTTTTAATTCTATTTTTTCTATATTTTGCTTTATCGAATCTTTACTTTTATTCGAGAAAGCATCTATACCTAATGATAAAATAATAACACTTGCTAACAAAAATTTTCTATTCATATATTGAAAAGTATAACATTTTTTTTATTTCAAAATCAAATTTTTTGCATTGGATCATAACTTTTGTCCCTGAAGAAAATGTAAATAGATCAAAATTATGTCCCCCAAATATTTCAATTCTTACGATTCTTACTTCTCACTTTTTAAACGTTTCTCACTTCTTACTTTCTCACTTTCAGGTTTTTATAAATTCAAGTAAGACTGCAACAAGTGGAAGTATTATTGATCCCATTATTGCTTCACCCGCAATAAGTCCAGATGCTATAGGTGTGGAATACAGATTAAATGTCCCATTTTCATCTCTTGAAAAATTATTCCATACCGCTGCAACTACACTTCCAATTGCAATTGCAATATTTAAAGATGGTGGAAGTATCAATGCAAATCCAAGTGCTGCTGGTATTGGAACCCACCAAAATCTTTTTTTAATATTTCCATTTTTGTCTTTTTTATGAAATGATAGAAGTATTTCAAAAATAACTCCTAAAAATATTGCAACAATTGATGCATTAAGAGCACCTTTTGGAAGATAACTTACACCTTTTTCCATAACTACGGCAAGTGTTGCTATTTTTAAACCTGTAGGAGCTGAAAGTTGCCCTGGGTTTAAGCCTATGCCGTATGTGTGTTCAAGCAAGTTAAACATAAGTGGAGTTAAAAAAGCGCCAATAGGTATTACAATCAACTGTGCTATGATAAGTGTTTTAAATTTTCCACCAAGTCTTTGTGCAACCCAAAATGATGGAATGACATTTTCTGAAGATGCCTGTGGATTTGCACTTATATATGCCGCTGTAAGATTTGATTTTATCTGTGATGGCCAGATAAGTCCATATAAAAACTGTGTTGCATTTGCCATAAGTGAAACAGGTCCAGAACCTGTGATTCCAAGAACTTTTAATCCTGCTATTATAAGTATTGGTTGAATTGCTATTGCAAGAAGAACTTCTGTAATTGGCATACCAAACCATGCCTGTGTCATCCATAAAAGAAGAAGTGCATTTATTGTTATACCTGCAAAAGTCCACCATCCTGGTATCTCTTCATCTGCAAGTGAAACAAAATTAACCTCTTCTTTTTCTTTTTTCTTTGAAAATATATGCTTTATTACTGGTATAGCAATGCTTGTAAGTGCTGCTGCAATCATCATTGCTGTTGCAGGCCACATCATCCACTGAACAACATATTTAAAATGTGATGAAGATGCTAAAAACTCGGATGCCTTTCCACAAGTTGTTTCAAAAAAGACTTTATTTGCTTCTCCTATTGATGATGGATTGTTAAGCATATTTAGGCAAATATCAAAGTGTTCTTTTGAAACACCTGAAAGTGCTGCATATTTTGCAACTGTCTCACCAAATATATTTACAAGCCATACCCCTAAAAGTCCTGATAATCCAACAGAAAGTGGAACAAGCATTCCTATACCAAATGCAGCAAACTCAGGTCCAAGAGCCATATTTAGCGATGGGTTTGCTACAACCGGCTGAATTACTCCAAGTCCATCTCTCAAAAAAGTTAAAAAAGATGAAACAGCAGTAGAAGTTAGTAGGAGATTTCTTTTAATTTTTGTTGTGTGTGATGCTTTTGGGTCTGTTAGGGTTTGTGCAACATTTAATGTTGCTTTGCTTGCAGGCCAGGGAAGTGTATAATCCTTAAGTATTGCTTTTCTTGGAAATACTCCCATAAATATTCCAAGATTTGCGGAAACAACAAGCCATAAAAACATCTGCCACAATGATAAATTAAACTCAATATTTCTTCCAAATATGTTTTTAATATAATAAAATGCTGCAAGTATTACAACCATAAATGCAATTCCTGAAACAACACCTATCATTGTTTGTACAATGTTTAGTTGTATTGCAAGTTCCTTTGCTTGCATTTTATGAGAAAATAGATATGCTATTATAAACATTCCACCTATTGTAAGATCAACACTTTGACCAAGTTTGAGTGTAACATAAGGTGTTGCTGCTGCTGCAATTGCACACAAAATGAAGGCAATAATCATTATTCTTATATTGAATTCTTTCATTTTTGCTCCTTTTATTATTTTATTTCAATCTTTGTTTGCGATTTTAGATTCTCAATAACATTTCTTCTGTTTGCAGAAATTATATTTGATTTTAAAACTTCTCTAAGTTTATCTTTTATTTCTTCAAATGATAGTTCTTTTTCTTCCCTTATTTCTTCAACTTTTATTATTGAATAACCATTTCCCGTTTTAAGTGGTTTTGTATATTTACCAACTTCAAGTAAGAATATCTCTTTTTCAAGTTCTGGTAAAAGCATACCTTTTGATATAAATCCTATATCACCTTCTTTTTCCTTTAACACTGGATCTGCAGATTTTAATGCTGCAAGTTTTTTGAAATCAGCACCTGCTTCAAGTGCAAGATAAACATCATTTGCTTCTTGCTCGGTATTTAGATATATCTGTCTAAGTTTTAATGCTCTTGGAATTTTAAATTGATTTTTATTATTTTCATAGTATTTTTTTAAGTCCTCATCTGTTATGTTTATATTTAAAATTTTTTCAAGTGCTTTATTTGCTGTAAGAGTATTTTCTATCATCTTTTTATACTCTTCTTCTGTGATGTTCATTTTTTTTAGTTCATTTTTAAATTCATTCTCGCTGTTAAATCTTGATTTTATTTGTTTTAAAAAATCTTCAATCTCTTTTTTATCAACCTTTATTTTATTTTTCTCTGCCCAGTTGAGTAGAAGTTTTTCTTCAATTAGTTCCTCAAGTGTTTTTGAAAAATATGATACGGACATTTTATTTATTAACTCTTGTCTTGTTATTTCTATTTTGTCTACTTTGGCAACTATGTCACTTTTTTGTGCTGCATTTAATGTAAGTGATGTTAGTAGCATTATAACCATTTTAACCATTTTTACCTCCTTCTAATATAATTGTTTGTGTTGGATATGCAAAAGAGATATTATTTTCTTTAAATTTTTTAAATATTTCACTAAGGATTTTTTCATTTGTTTTTACATAAAGATTATAATCAGATGATTTTACATAATAAACATTTTCAAAATCTATTGAATATGAGCCAAGATTTATTATATTTGATCTATCAAATCTTGTATTTTCAGTATTTTCTATAACTTCTTTAACAATCTTAGGAACAAGTTTAAGTTTTTCTTCTGGCGTATTGTATACTATCTTTAAGGTAAAGACCACTCTTCTCTCAATCATATAAGAAAAATTCTGTATTATCTCTGACATTATCTTTGAGTTTGTTATTATAATAAGATCTCCAGTAAGTGTTCTTATTTTAACAGATTTTAATCCAATTTCTTCAACGGTTCCTGAGAGTTTTTGAGAAGGTAGAACTATGAAATCACCAATTTTAAATGGTTTGTCAAGAAGTATCACAAAGAAATTAAACATATCTCCAAGTATTGTTTGGCTTGCCATTGCTATTGCTATACCACCTATTCCAAGTCCTGTTAGAAGTGCTGTTATTTTTACACCAAGGTTATTTAAAATAAAAAGTACTGCAATTATCCAGATTATTACTCTAAATATTATTCCAATTGTCTTTATTGATTTTTCATATTCTTTTCCTGATATTTCTTCTAAAGCAAACTTTAAAATCTTTTCAAGAGAAACTACAACCCTATACGTAATTGCGAATATTAAAAGATATTTTATTATGTTTGAAATTAGATGATTTAATAAAAGATGCCTTGTTGCAAAGTAAATTGCTATTATTTGGTATTCTAACCATGATATACTTTTTATTATTTCAACAAGTGCATCATCAAACTTTGTTTCAGTTTTTTTTGAAAGTTCTTCAATTTTTAAAATAATATTTTTTTTGAAATAGTAAAGTATTTTTAGTGAAATAAAATAAATTAAAAATGAAAAGAGATATTTATATATAGAGTTAGAAAAAAAAGAATATGAAAAACACTCATTTATTTTCAATAGAAATTCTTTCATACTAAATTATTATATCAAAATAAAAATCAGATTTAGATTATTTCCAGAAGAGTGTATAAAATATAAAAAATGAAAAAAATGGAATATCCCCTTTACACATAAAATCTGATATGAGATTAAGTTCAGTTATTTTGTTTAAAATTTAAAAAATAAATTATTTCTTCATCCAGTTTTTCCAAATCTAATAAAACTTTTTCGCGTCTTGGTCTTCCATTAGAGTTTCTGAAATCTCGTTGAAAAGACCCGCATTTTATTAAGACACTATCATCAATTTTAATAAAGGAAATTTGCTCTAAATTAAATTTTGTTTTTCTTAATCGTGACCACGCCCCTCTCTTAATCCTTTCTAATTCATATTTTGATTTTCCTCCTTTAAGTTGTTCATGCCATTTCTGGAATGTTCTTTTTTCGTCATTATACTCTACTTTTCCTAAAGCAAGTATTAACCCAACACTTCCACGCTCTTCTATTCCTTTTGCTATAGCCTCACTATCATTGACTATAATTTGATGTGCACTCGTATTAATAGCATGTGCTTTAAAATCCCAAGGAATTTTGAGGAAACCATCAAACCTTGAGTTTCCAAATTTTGGTCCAGGTATTTTGAGAATATCTTTTAAAAATCTTTCGCATAGAAATTGAAAATACCATCCTATCCACTCCATTTGCTTCCAATGCGGAAAACCTGCCTCTTTCATTTCTAAAATAGATTTTCTTCCATCCCAAACTAATGGTATATTTTTAAATCCTTCTGAAATTTCTTTTGCTATTTTTAAAAATTCATTTTTATCCATAACTATTTTTTATTTTTCCACCACATTCGTACGTTAATATCCTGAGCAAGTCCATTTTTATTTATATAATAGTCTAAAAGATGTTGAAAAACTATTTTTCCATTTTTGTTCAAATCACCCATTATAAAATTTCTTTCTAACATATAAGAAACAACGCCAACCATTCCGCTACCACATAACGGATCAAAAATCAAATCGCCTTTATTGGAAAAGTGTTCCAATAAACATTGTAATAGTTTAAATGGTAATCTTGTTGGATATTTAGGCATGTTAACTTTATAATCTCTTTTAAAGTTTAAGGATGAAAGATTAGGTTCTCCGTTAGAACAATGTTCAGTTGAGCATCTATTATGATACGTCCATTTTTCTCCTTTTGTTAACCAGTAAATTTCATAAACATTATGTGAAGGTTTTATCTTACAAACAGGAGCAAAGTTATATATCCAATATAATTTGCCTTGTAAAGTAAGTCCTTTAAATTCAATAATTCTATTGTGAATGATGTTGCTATTATTCCAACCGGAAAAAATTAATGCTTGTCCATTGGTTTTTAAGTTATTTTTTATACATTCTAATAGTTGACGAATTTTTTCACTATATTCATCAACTTTCCATTCTACATATCCATCTACAACATTATTAACATTTCTATTGTAATTTCTGTTTTTTCCGCTAAAATTAATTCCAAATGGCGGATCTGTTACTATTAAATCAGCATTAACATCTTTCCAATCATTCATATCTTTGATAAAATACTTCTCTAAAATATCATTTAAAAGTTTTTTATCTATTTTGCCAGGGGATTTTTTTACCTTTTCTATATCATCATTAAACAAACTACTATCTGTGAAGAACGAATTTTGTTTTTCCATAACTAATTTTATTATATAATTTTTTAAACCGAAGTAAATGAAATATTTTTTATTTTATTTCACTTTTCACTGCTTATTTATAATGTAGTTTTAGTTTTTCTCTTTTAAGTTGGGCGAGTTCAAAATCTTCGCTTGATTTGAGTGCTTTTTTGGGACATATATCAACACATTGGGCGCAGTATATACACCTATCTAAATTCATTATACAGTCAAATTTTTTCTTTGCAGGTATTGGATTTCCATCTGGTCCTGTCTGTGGTGTAGGTTGTTCACTTGAAAGAACAATTTCTATTGCTTTTGCTGGGCAAACCCTCATACACATCTTACATCCAATACACTTTTCACTATCAAAAACTATTCTTCCCCTAAAATTCGGATAAACTTTTGCTTTTTCAAATGGATATTTTGATGTTGCAGGTTCTTTTGTTAAATGTTTTATTGCATGAGGAAGTATTCTTAAAGGTTTTTTTGCCATAAGTACCTCTTTTTTAATTAAGTTTTATATAAAGATTTAAGAATATCTGAAAAATTGATAATGAAACAAGATACTTCCATGAAAACTTTACAACCTGATCTACTCTTACTCTTGCCATCGCAACTTTAAACAAAACAAAAACAAGACATACAAAAAATGTCTTTGTTATAAAAATTATAAATCCAAGAAAACCACTAAATTTAAATACTCCTCCCAAAAAAACTGCGTTTATAAATGCAGCAAGAACTATCATCTCTATATCTATTGAAAGTAAAAACAATGCAAGTAACCTTCCTGAATATTCTGTAAACTGTCCTCCAACAACCTCATTTTTTGCGTGGGGAGCATCAAAAGGAACTCTTTCAAGTTTTCCTTGAGATGCAAGAAGTGCTGAAATTAATGCTGGTATGTTTAAAAAAATATATGATGGGTGTTCAGTAAAAAACTTTGCTATATCAGATACTGACCAACTTCCAGCAATTATACAAGGTCCTGCAACTGACAAAAATAACGGAATCTCATATCCAAATAATTGTGTCATTACTCTCATTGATCCGATTGTTGAATATGGGCTTGTAGATGACCATCCAGCAAGAAAAAATGTAGCAGTTGGAATTGTAAGAAGATATAAAACAACAATAATATCTCCTTGAAATTTTATTATAGCATTGTTTGAATATACCGGAATCATTAAAATTGATACAATTATGCTTGCAATTGCAACATAAGGAAGTGATTTAAACATCAATAAATCTGCATTGTCAGGAATTATAACTTCTTTTGAGATAAGTTTTATGAAATCAGCAATTGGTTGATATATTGGTGGTCCAACTCTGTTATGCATTATCGCAGTAAGTTTTCTATCAACCCACTGAATTATTGTTGAATATATTCCAAGAAATACAAACCCTGGGAATATTGCTATATAAATAACTGGCATTAAAACATCTATCATAAACTACTCCTTTAATCAAATAATTTTGTTAACTAAATTTAACTCCTTTTTTTCTATAAAACTCAATTGAGTATTTTCTAAGTTCTTCCCAATCAAAAATTTCCTTTTTTCCCTTTTTGATATCATAAACGACTGCTCTGTCAGTGCAACTCATACATGGGTCAATTGCAGCAATGGTTATTACAGCATCAGCAAGATATCCGTTTTTTAAACAGTAAGGAAGTGATTGAAAGTTTGCAAGTGTTGGAGCCCTTACTTTTACTCTTTCTGGATACTCGGTTCCATTTGCTTTTACATAATGTATATCTTCACCTCTTGGTGCTTCATATCTAAAAACTGCTTCACCTGGTCCTATTTTCCATCCAACTTTTACTGATATAGGACCTTCAGGAAGGTTTTTTAGAATTTGCTCTATGATTTTGATGGATTCTATTACTTCAAGCACTCTAACAACTGCTCTTCCAAAAACATCCTCGCTGTGGTATGTTATGACTTTAAAATCAAGTTGGTCATATATAAAATATGGTTCGTCTTTTCTAACATCTATCTCTATTCCACTTGCTCTTGCGGTAGGTCCAACAGCATTTAATTCTAATGCTACATCTTTTGGAAGTTTTCCAACGTTTTGTGTTCTTGCAAGAAATGTTGGTTCCTCAGTTACAACTCCAACATAATATGATGTTCTTTCATGGAGATATTTAATTTTTTTGAGTATTTCATCTGCTTGTTCTTTTGTAATATCCCTTCTAACTCCTCCGATTGTGTTTATACCATAATGAACTCTGTTACCTGTTAAAAGCTCAAGACAATCAAGAACTTGTTCCCTATCTCGCCAGGTATACATAAAAAGTGTATCATATCCAAGTTCAAATGCAGCAACTCCAAGCCATAAAAGATGTGAGTGTATCCTTTCAAGTTCAGCAACAATTGTTCTTATTGCTTTTGCTCTTTGTGGAACTTCTACTTTTGCGATCTCTTCAACGGCATTTATATAACAACTTACATGTGAGTGTGAACATATTCCACAAATTCTTTCAATAAGATATATATCTTGAATATAATTTCTATTTTCTGCTGCTTTTTCAACTCCTCTATGATTATATCCAAGATTTACTGTAGCATCTACAATCATCTCTCCATCAAGAACCAACATAAAATTTTCTGGTTCTTTTAATGCTGGGTGTTGGGGTCCAAGTGGAATTTGCATTTTTGACATTATTCCTCCTTTACGCACTTTTCATTTAACATTTTATTAAGTTCTTCTAACTTAACATCTTTTCTGAGTGGATGAACCCCTTTTGGAAATCCTTCTGGAAGAGGATAATTTCTTCCTTCTGGCAAACCATCAATTTTTATGCCAAAAAGATCTTCAAGTTCTCTTTCATATGATGTTGCAGATGGATATACTGGCAAAACAGATTTAAGAATTGGATTTTCTTTTGGTGTCCTTACTCTTAGGTTTATTATTATTTTATGGTTTGTTATATGATAGATTGCACCTAATTTTTCTCCTTCATCAAAACCAGTAATAGTTGAAAGATGATAATACCCTTTTTCCTTGAGATATCTCATTATATCAAGTTTAGCATTTTCAGAAAGATCAATCCATATTCTTGATTTTCTCTGAATTATTGAGTTTTCAACAGCATCAGAAAATTTATCTTTTATTTCTTTTAATATTTCTTCTTCTTTTGTTAATTCGCTCATAATCACCTCACTTTACTTTGCAGATTTTTCAAGTTCTTTTATAAGTTTTACAACAGCATCAATTATTGCTTCTGGTCTTACAGGACATCCTGGAATGTATGCAGAAACTGGAATAACTTTATCTATCCCTCCAATAACATTGTAACATCCATCAAAAACACCACCAGAGCAAGCACAAGTACCTACAGCAAGAACAAACTTTGGTTCTGGCATTTGATCGTATATTCTTTTAAACCTTTTTGCTTGCTGCCTTGTTAGAGGTCCACTTACAATCATTACATCTGCATGCCTTGGAGTTCCTTTTAAAAGTATGCCAAACCTTTCTATGTCGTACTTTGGGGTAAGAGCATCTACTATCTCAATATCACAACCATTGCATGCACCTGTATTAAAATGTATTATCCAAGGAGATTTTAATCTTGACCAAAGTATTATTTTATCTTTAAATTTCATAACCACCTCTTAAACAAATAGTATCGTAAGTATTATAAGAATTATCACAATATAAATCAAAGGAACCATAAAAGGTATATTAGAAGTAAATGCAAGTGTCATTATAATAAGAGCAGTGATATGTAAAACTGTAAAAAATATTGCCCATGGGAAAAACTGCTCATATCCTGGATTTATTTTTTGTGCTGGGAAATCTTCACCGCAAGCATACGTTTTTGTGGAATCATCTTTTCTTTTTATTTTCGGTTCAAAATCTTTTATCAAACTTCCAAAAGCTATTATACTTATAAGTGCTATTATAAAAGCAAATGGTGGATATAAAATTATGTTCATATGTTACCCCTTTAAGTTCATTAGTTTTTTAATATCTATTGTCTGATATTTGTTATGAAATTTAACTATAAGAGCAAGTCCAGTTGCAATTACGACAACTTCCACAAGTATCATTATTATTATTAAACTTTGAGCAAGATTTATAGCATTTGTATGTTGTCCTGATGCAATAATTGCAATCATTGCAGATTTTGATATTATTTCAAAACCTATAAGCAATCTTATTATATTTCTTGAAACAATCATACAATATGCACCTATAAAAAAAAGAACCGATATAAAAAACCAGTCTAATGGATAATTTATTGTCATACTCATTTTTCCTCCAAGGTATCACTCTTTCTAAAAAAGATATGCTTTATAACAAAAACACTTGCAGAAAGTATGGTTATTTGTCCTATTATGTCTATTCCTCTATATAGCCATATAAACTTACCTATTGATTCATTTGAGTTATTTACATACACAGCAAAACCAGATAGTTTCATAAAATAATCAGGAACAAATATTGATGATATAATAATAAATGCCATAAGTATCAATGGAAAAATCTTATACTTTGTTCTATCTTCTTTAAATTCTTCATCATCTTGCTTTACCAAACTTACAGCGCTTATAAATATAACAGTTATAAGTCCAGCACATACAGAAAGTTCAAAAACACCTGCCCATGGTGCCTCATAACTAAAAAAAAGAAGAGAAACACCAATGCTAAGCACTGCAAGCATTATAGCAGAATTAATTAATTTTTTAGATATAACAGCAAGCACTGCTGCTCCAATAATTATAAGATAGATAAGAACATAAATTATCATCAACTCCCTCCTATATTATCTTTAAAAGATATGAATATATTCTATTAAAAAACAAACCTGAAAATATTATTATTGCACTTATTACAACAACTGGTATAAGTAATTGCGCTTTTGCCTCTTTTAGAGTATCAAATTTTTCAGGCAATTTTCCAAAAAATACTTTTTTCTGAAGATTTACAAAATATACAAGTGTTAATATACTTGCAATTAAAGCAGTAACTGCATAAAAAGTATTTCCGCTTTTCCACAAAGCAACTATTACAAGAAGTTTTGACCAGAATCCTGAAAGTGGTGGAATTCCTGCAGTTGCCATCATTGCTATTATAGATGTCCATGATGTTACTGGCATTTTATGTTCAAGACCTTTTAACTCATCTATACTTGTTGTTTGAGTTTGTTTCTCAACACATGCTGAGTTTAAAAAGAGAACCGTTTTAAAAGTTGCATGATTTATTATATGAAATAATGCTGCAATTATTCCAAGCGGTGTAAAAGTTGCTGCAGCAAGAATTATATATCCCATCTGACTTATACTTGAATATGCAAGTATTCTTTTAAAGTCCTTTTGAACCATTGCAAGAAAACCACCTATAATTACTGAAAGGAGTCCGCTTACAAGGAGTATTTTTGAAAGATAATAATTGAGTGATGAGTTAGTAATAAGCGATGATATCTTTACTATTGCATATATTCCGCCTGTTTTCGTTATTATTCCTGCAAGAAATGCTGATATTGGAGAATAAGATCCTTGATATACATCAGGTGTCCAGAAGTGAAAAGGAACTATCCCAGATTTTATAAGAAATCCAACAATTATTATTGATAGACCTATGATTGAAAGCATTTTTGAACTTGTATCTTTTATTGTTGGAAAATCAAGATTTGGATTATTTAAAAGAAGTATTGATATTCCAAATATTATTAAAACTGATGCAGGAAATGTAAGAAAAAAGTACTTTATGCTTGCTTCAATTGATTTTTCTGAATTATTTGATGTTATAAGTGCAAATGATACAATACTAAGCGCTTCTACAAAAACATATAGTGAAAATATATCTTGTGTTATTACTATTGAACTCATTGCGCTTACGCCTATAAGTATAAGTGAGTAATAAGATATTGGATTTGTTTCATTTTCTATTCCATAATTGCTGGAAAAAAATGTTATTGCAAGTCCAACGAGATATATTATAAATATCATTAAAAGTGAAAAGATATCAATCGTTATAATATTTGGATCATTTTTGATTAAATAAGATAGTAATATGTAAGATACATTTATAAATCCAGCAATAAGAGTTATGTTCGCAAGAACTTCAACTAATCTTGTATTTTTTCTTGCAATAAATGGAATTGCAAGGGCTGAGAAAAGTGGAATTAAAGAGTATGATAAAAAATCAATTACCATTTTATTCCTCCTAAATAAATTACATATATCACAGCGAAAAATATTATAAAGAACATATAAAGAGAATATGAACCAGTATTTATTTTAGAGAGAGAAACAGATATAACATTTGATATTTTTGATGGGATTTCATCTATAATACTATCAAAGGTTCTATCGGTCTTAAATAGTATTCTTCTAAATACATCAAATATCTTCCTAAAAATTTCATATAAATCAAAATATCCTTTTTCAGCCATATGATAAATTTGAGAAAGTATTGGTGCATAATGTATATGATCTGAAGCCTTATATGCTCTTTTTGTTTTCATATATCCATATATGTGATTTGATAGTGCTATTAGAATAACTACAAGTGAAATTAGAAAAAGATTGTCAAAATGAAAACCAGCAAGTTCTCCTTCAACATATCCAAGAGACATTAGTGCTGGTGAGATCAAATTCTTAATTGGAAAATGAGCGCCAAAACCAAACACTATGCATATTGTTGCAAGTATTATCATTGGAATAAGCATTGAGAGTGGTGCTTCTTTAACATTTTCTATAGATGATTGTGGTTTTTCAAAATAAACATTATGCCCAAGTTTCAAAAATGAAGCAAGTGTAAGAATAGATCCTATTTCTGCAGCTATAAAGAAAACTGTATATCCTGTTAAAAGTGTTCCCTTATATACAAGTTCTTTTGAAAAAAATCCATTAAAAGGAGCAATCCCAGAGATTGATGCTGCTGCTATTATAAAGCATATGGCTGTAATTGGCATTTTCTTAAAAAGCCCACCAAGTTTTGTTAGATCATTTGTTCCTGCTTGCCTTTCGACTGCACCTGATGTCATAAACAAACAGGATTTATATACAGCATGGTTTATCATATGAAACAATCCACCTGCAATTCCAATAGGATTCAATGTTGATATCCCAAGGATCATATATCCAGTTTGACTTACTGCGTGATATGAAAGAAGTCTTTTATAATCGCTTTGTACAAAAGCCATCATAACCGCTACTATTATTGTTATTGCTCCTATGCTCATAACTATTAATTGCATTGTATGATTTAATGTATATAAATGCAGTGTAATTCTTGCAAGAAAATATATACCTAAGAGTTTATCGATTGCTGCTGGGATATATGCCATAAATGCCGCATTTGAATTTAATGCTGCTTCAGGTATCCATGTATGAAATGGAAAAGCACCTGCTTTTGTTAATGCTCCTATCAAAAGAAGTATATATGCAAGTGTTCCCCAGCCAGCTATTATAAGTTTGTTTGATGAGATCTCTGATATAAGAAATGTTGATGTAATATATCCAACAATAATTATTCCAATCATAAGTGCTATATCACTTATTCCATTTATAAGAAAGGCTTTTAATGCTGTCATTCTTATTTGATTTGTTTCTCCAGATATGTATATAAATAGGTAGAGAGTTATTATCATTGACTCCCAGAAAAATAACATCAAAATAAGGTTATCACTTGTAACTGCTCCTGCTGCTTGAGATTGTGTTAGGAGAAGAAGAAAGTAAAATATTTTTGATTCTCCTTTATTTTTAACTGAGATTCCATACATTGATATTAAAAATGAGAATAAACTTACTCCTGTTAAGAGAAACGCAGATAACTGATCAATTTTAAACTGAAGTGATGAAAGAATTCCTATTCCTTGGAGTTTTATTATTATATCACTTTCAGAATTAACATACTTTAAAGCAGTTATTGCAGAGAGAAGGGAAATGATTGTTACTGATATTCCTATAAATTCTTTAAGATACTTCGTTTTTTCTCTTGTAAGAAGTATCAAGATTGCTGATATAAGCGGAAGAAGTATAGGTATAATTAATAAATTTTGTATGTTGTTCATACTATTTTACCCCCGTATACATTATCTGGGATACCATATCGGTAAACCCTAAAGGATAATTTACAAGTATTCCAAGGAAAAGTCCTAAAAGTCCTAAGAAAAGAACGCTTACAACCATTGTTGTTGATCCTTCCGTAGGAGTATCAAGTTTTTCATTTCCAAGAAATACTTTGTAGAAAAGCCTTGAAAGATATAGTATCGTTAAAATTGATCCAATGAAAAACATGGTTATAATCAATATATCGTTTGTTTCAATTGCTCCTTTAAAAACTATGAATTTTGCAAAAAATCCACCAAAAGGCGGCAGTCCCATTACTGAAAATGATGAAAGTGCAAAAGCAAGAGCTGTAAGAGGCATTGTTTTTATAAGTCCCCCCATTTTTGTTATATCCTTTGTATGAGTTTTTTGTTCTATTATTCCTGCACACAAGAATAATGATGCCTTTGCTATGCTATGCATAAGAATATATAAAAGCCCACCTGCAAAAGCCATTTTAGTTCCTGAAGCAAGCCCAAGAAATATGAATGATAGTTGACTTATTGTTGAATATGCTATTATTCTTTTTATATCATTTTCAATTAATGCTGCTCCACCTGAAACAAGAGCGGTTATTCCTGTTATTATAAGAACTGTGTAATTGAACTCGACTGGTGTTATAAATGTTGTTCCGAATATTTTTGCATATGCAAATGTACCAATTTTTACAAGAACTGCAGCATGAAGAAGTGCTGTAACAGTTGATGGGGCAACACCTGCATCAGGTAGCCATGTAGAAAACGGAAGTATTGCTGATTTTGAAAAAATTCCTCCAAGTATTAAAAAGGCTGGAAGCATTGCAATCTCTTTTGATCTAAGATCTGACATATTTATTGTTCCTTCTTTTATATATATCATAAGTATTCCCACAAGCATAATAATTGCACCAAAAACTGTAACAAGTATGGTTTTGTTTGCTTTAAGAACATCCTTATCGTTTCTAAAAAATCCAACAAGTCTCCAAGATGTAAAACCAGTTATTTCCCAAAATATATACATCCACATAAGATTATCTGAGTATACAAGTCCTATCATTGATCCTATGAAAAGAACAAGCATAGTATAATACTCAGTTTGGTTAGAATAATGTGAAATATAATCTATTGAGTATATAACTATTACTAAACTTGTTAATGAAGTAACTGTTGCCATAAATGCTGATAAAGGATCAAGTTTTAATATTAAATCAAATCCAAGAGGAAATGCTATAACATATTTTGCTTCATTTCCAAAAGATGAGTTCATTAAATAAACATTTAATATAAATGTCATTGCAATTATTAAAACTGCTCCAATATTTCTCAAATCTTTAGATATTTTATTTAATATTGGAAGAAGAAAAGGGCCTAAAACCGGTATAAGAACAGATTTTAATACCAAACTTTCCATAATATCTCCTTAAAATCTTTATTATAAATCTATTCTATAAAATTTTTATAAGCAGATTTGTATTAGTAAAACTTAAAAAACGATAAGATAAATTAATGCTTAATTTTAAGAAAAAGAATTATTCCAAGAATTATATATGGGATATCTATCAGAGATTCAAAAAGAATCAAATCTGCTTTATTATTTTTCCTTATTATCTCAAAAACAAAATAATTTAAAATTAATAAAAAAAACAAAAATGGATTTAAAGAAAAAAGAATTATTATGAAAAAAACAATAATTAAGGAAAGAAAAAATATTTTAAATGTTATTTCTTTGCCCAAATCTGTTAAAAAAGTATTTGTTTCAATTATATCGTTTTTATTATGAACAATGGATATAAGGATATTTCTTTCGAGTGATAAAAGAAAGACAATAAGAGATATTATAATTTTTAGATGAAAATCAGTTTTTATTTTTATTAAACTGGTAAATCCAAGCATAAAACTCCAACCAATTGCAGTAATCAAATCTTTAAGACCATAGATTTTTATTTTTTCTTTTATTTTTGGATATAGCAATGAAGATAAAAGAAATAATGCTATAAATAGAAAAGTAATGAAATTATATTTTAAGGCTAAAAGAATAGAAATTACTATAAAAAAATACATCATTATACTTATCGCTTTTTGATGTTTTATGAAAAATTCTTTTTTTATGCTATCTTCTATTTTTTTAATTTCTCTTTTTCTATTTATTATGTATGCTGCAACTATTGCAAGAGAAAGTGATAAGAAAAGTGATTTATTTATAGAAGTGTTTAATGAAATGTATATGTATAGAAGGATTGAAATTGCAGATAAAAGTGTAAAAATTCCAGTTGTTAACATAAAACTTATGATGTTTTTTAAGATATTTTTCTTTGATGTTATTGATTCAATTTTTTTGTAAACTCTTTCTATAAGCCATGCAGGTGTTGATGCCCCAGCAGTTATAAAAACAGTTTCTATATTTTTAAAAAGGAATTCATCAATCTCATTTTCATTTTCAATAAGTATTGCATTTTTGGAAAGATTTTTGCATATCTGATGCAATCGTTGAGTGTTTGCTGAGTGTTTTCCACCTATTACTATTACGAGATCTGATTTTGATGCTTCTTCTATCGTTTCTTTTTGTCTTTGTCTTGTTGGGTCGCATATTGTATTGTTTATGATAAGATCTTTAACCTTTGTTTTAAGTATTTCTGAAACTTTTTCAAATAAATCTATTTCTTGTGTTGTTTGTGAAACGAGATTTGCTTTTTCGATAGATGGAAGATTTAATGCATCTTTTTCTGATGTTATTATGTATGGATCTTTTGCATATCCTTTAAGACCTATAACCTCAGCATGATTAGGATCACCAAGAATTATTGTGGTATATCCGAGTTTTTCGTATTTCTCTATTATCCTATGAACCTTTTTTACAAGCGGGCAGGTTGCATCTATATATTCTATTCCACTTTCAATAATTTTTCTCTCGGTCTGTGGTGGAATTCCATGAGCCCTTATAACAAGTACTGAGTTTTTTATATCTTTTATTTCATCAATGCTTTCTACTGAATATATATTTTTCTCTTCAAGATTTTTTATAACATCCTTGTTATGAATAAGGGGTCCAAGTGTATATATTTTTTTATTTGTTTTTTTTGATAGTTCCAAAACAGTTTTAATAGCGTTGTTTACGCCAGGGCAAAATCCAGCAAATCTTGCAAGTTTTATTTTCACTTTCAGTTTATTATTCCAAGTTTTCTTCCAACTTTTACAAACTTTGATATAGCAAACTCAAGGTCTTTTATTGTATGTCCTCTCGTAACTATCGTTCTTATTCTTTCTTTTCCTTTTGGCACTGTTGGATAGACAATTGAAAGTGCAAAGACACCTTCTTGAAAAAGCATATTTGAAAATTTAATCGCTTTCTCACTATCGCCTATCATAATTGGTGTTATTGGTGTTACACTTTCACCTGTATCAAATCCATATTTTTTCAATTCTTCCTTAAAGAATTTTGTATTTTCCCAAAGTTTTTTTAGATACTCTGGTTTCTTCATTAGAAGTTCAAGAATTTTTATACATGTTGCAGCAACAGATGGTGGTTGTGAACTTGAGAAAAGAAAGGGCCTTGCAACAGATCCAAGATAATCTCTTAGTTTTTTTGTCGTTGCAGCATATCCACCAACCGCTGCAAATGCTTTTGATAGAGTTCCTATTTGTATCTCAACCTTTCCATCCAGTTTAAAATAATTTACAGTTCCTCTTCCGTTATCTCCTATAACACCACTTGCATGTGCATCATCAACCATAACCATTGCATCATATTTATTTGCAAGTTCAACTATTTGATCCAGTGGTGCTATATCACCATCCATTGAAAAAACACCGTCGGTTACTATAAGTTTTCTTTTTGCTTTTCTTGATTCTTCACTTTCAAGTATTTCTTTTAAATGGTTCATATCCTTATGTCTGTATATTTTTCTTGGTGCTTTCGCAAGCCTTGCACCATCTATTATTGAAGCATGATTTAGTTCATCAGATATTAAAAGGTAATCTTCGCTGTTCATTAGTGTTTGACATACAGCAACATTTGATGTGAAACCTGATTGAAAAAGTATTGAGTCCTCAGTATTTTTAAATTTTGCAAATTTTATCTCAAGTTCTCTATGTATATCCATAGTTCCTATTATTGTTCTAACTGCAGCAGTTCCAACTCCATATTTTTTTATAGCATCGATTGCTGCTTTTTTTACTTCTTCTTCATCGGTCATTGCAAGATAGTTGTTTGATGTTAGGTTTACAACTTTTTTGCCATCTATTATTGATATTGGTTTCTGTGCCGAGTTTAAAATTCTTGGGACTATGAATCTGTGTTCTTTTTTTAGTGTTTCTATTTCATCATCTACCCACTTGAGTTTTTTTATAATCTCTGAACTTACATAAACTTTATTTGGTTTATACTGTTTCATTTTTGCCTCCTTTCAACTGCTTTTTTTATAACCTCAAGAATTTTATCGAGCTCAAAAGGTTTTTGAATAACTTCAAATGCTCCACTCATTTTTGCAATATTTTTTTCAAATTGGATATCTCTTGATGTCATTATTATTATTGCCGGTGGATTTTCCATTTCGCTTGTTATTTCATATGCTACATGATATCCATCTATATATGGTAGCATTACATCAAGGAGAACAACATCAAATTTTCCACTTTTTATTTTTGATATAGCATCTTTTCCGTTATAAACTGCTTCACATTTAAATCCATTTGCAGAAAGAAAATTTAAAAGGACTTCTGTTATATCCATTTCATCATCTACTATCAAAACATTTATGCTATTTTCCATGAATCTCCTCCAAGTATTTCTTCAATTTTCTTAATTATATCTTTTTTTAGTTTTATAAAATAATTTGTTTCAAGTATATACTCCTTGTGATTCATTGAGTTTATCACAAAGTATACTTTTGCTCCTCTATCAGTTGAATTTGAGTGAAGAATTTTTCTAATTTCTTTAAGTTCTTTTTGATCTTCACTCATTAAAACCTTTCCTTCAAAATATATTATAAAATTCTCAATTCTTTTTTCCAAATAATCCTCTATTTCAAAAATATTATCTGCAATTATTTCAAAATTATTTTCACTAAAATCTGTTTTCTTTACTGTTCCTTCTACAACTATTATTTTATCCTGAGATATAACATTCTTACAACTTTCAAATGTTTTTGGAAATATAGTTACTCCGATACTTTCACTCAAATCTTCTAACTCTAACTTACACATATTTTCATTTTTCTTAGTTTTTGTTATTTTAAGTTTTGAAATTAATCCAACAATTCTTACCTTTTTTTCCTCTTCAATCTCTTCATCGATTATTGAACCTATGGTTGATGTCTCAATCATCCTAATTATTTTTCTATAAGAAACAAGAGGATTTCCTGAAAGAAAGAATCCAAGAACTTCTTTTTCATTATTTAATATCTCGTGTTCTGTTAGAACCTTTTCTGTTTCTATTGTAAAAAGTGTATTAGTTGTTTGTAGAACTGAGTCAGTGTTTTGAGTTGATGCAAGTGCCCTTGTTCTTTTTAAGTTGTGTGGAAGATTTTTATCAAAAAGGCTATCAAAAGCGCCTGCTTTTGCAAGTGCTTCCATAACCTTTTTATTTATATGCTTTGGATCATTTCTTGATATAAAATCATTTATTGATCTATAATGGCCATTTTTTTCCCTTTCCTCAACTATTGCTTTTGCAACATTTTCTCCTATATTTTTTATTGCTCTAAGAGCAAATCTTATACAAAGTTTTCCATTGCATTCTTCTTTTGAAAAATCAGGATATGATTTATTTATATCAGGTGGTAATACATCATAGCCAAGCGAGTTTGCTTCTTCAATATATTTTACAATCTTATTTTCCTTTTGTTCAGATCCTATAGATGAGTGTCCTATTTCACTTGTAAGAAGTGATATCATAAACTCAAGTGGGTAGTTTGCTTTTAGATATGCAGTTTGATATGCAATCATTGCATATGCAACAGAGTGTGATTTATTAAAACCATATCCAGCAAATTTATACATCTGATCAAATATTTTTGTAGCAGTTTTTGATGGAATACCATTTTTTTCAGCTCCTTTTATAAAATCATCCTTTGCTTTTTCCATCATCTCAGGAATTTTCTTCCCCATTGCTTTTCGAAGGTCATCAGCTTGTGCTGGGCTAAATCCTGCAAGTTTTTTTGCTATTTCCATTACCTGTTCTTGATATATTATTGTTCCGTAAGTGTCTTTTAGTATATCTTCCAAATAAGGATGATCATAGACTATTTTTTCTCTTCCATATTTTCTATTTACAAATGAATCTATCATTCCTGCTTCAATTGGTCCAGGTCTGTATAATGCAACAAGTGCTGATATATCTGAAAAAACGCTTGGTTTTAGGTTTCTTACTAGTTTTTGCATTCCTTCACTTTCTAATTGGAAAACTCCTATTGTTTTTCCTTCAGAAAGTAATTTGTATGTTTTTGGATCATCAAGTGGAATTTTATCTATATCAAAATCAGGATTGTTTTGTTTTATTTGTTTTACAGTATCATCTATAACACTTAATGTTCTTAAACCAAGAAAATCAATTTTTAAGAGTCCAAGATCTGTTAATGTTTCACCATCATATTGAGTAGTTATAACTCCTTCTCTTTGTGCAAGAGGTGTGTATTTATATACCGGCTTTTCTGTTATAACTTTTCCAGCGGCATGTATTCCAGTATGCCTTTTTAATCCTTCAATTTTTGTTGCCACATCAAAGAGTTTTTTATATAAAGGCGATGAATCCCTAAGTTTTTGTAATTCTGGATTTTGAAGTGCTTCTGAAAGTGTTTGATTGTTTGCTATAAGTTTTGTTATTTTATTTGTTTCTGATGCTGATAGTCCTAAAACCCTTCCTGCATCTTTAATTGCAGTTTTTGCCATTATTGTTCCATAAGTTATTATATTTGCAACATTTTCCTTACCATATTTTTCTACCACATAATTTACCACATCTTCTCTCCCCTTATCTGAAAAATCTATATCCAGATCTGGCATAGATTTTCTTCCAGGATTTAGGAATCTTTCAAAAAGAAGATTGTGTTTTAATGGATCTATTTTAGTTATATTTAACGCATAAGAAACAAGCGAACCAGCACCAGATCCTCTTCCCGGTCCAACAGGTATATTTGATCTTCTTGCATAACTAATAAAGTCCATAACTATCAAAAAATAGCTTGAAAATCCAAGATTTTTTATAACCCCAAGTTCGTACTCAAGCCTTTTTAAATACTCCTCTGGTATTTTCCCAAATTTTTCTTTAAGTCCATCTATACAAAGATCTTTCAAATAAGCAAATTGTGCTTCTTCATTGTCTCCATATTTTTCTATGTATTTGTCTGGAACTTTGTATTTTGGAAGATAGATTTTTCCTTTTTCAAGATGGAAGTTACATCTATGGCTTATCTCAACAGTATTTTTTAATGCCTCTTCTACATCTTTAAAAAGCTCATACATCTCTTGTGGTGATTTATAATATAGATGTTGATTTGTAGTTAATCTATCTTTGTCATCAAGTTTTGCATTTGTTGATATACAGATATGTATATCATGTGCAAATGAGTCCTCTTTATTTTCAAAATGACAATCATTTGTTGCAACAAGACCTAAACCAAGATCTTTTGCTATCTCAATTAGTGGTTTTAAAACCTTTTTTTCATTCTCAAGATCATGGTTCATCAATTCTATAAAAAAATCATCTTTTCCACATATGCTTTTAAATCTATCTGCATACTCTTTTGCTTTTGATATATTGTCTTCAAGAATATATTGATTTAGAAGTGAGTAAAGGCATCCTGATAAAAATATTATTCCTTTGTGATACTTTTCAAGAAGTTCAAAATCTATTCTTGGATAATAATAAAATCCTTCAAGATGTGCTTTTGAAAGCATTTCAATAAGATTTTGATAACCTTCATTATCTTTTACAAGAGCTGTTATATGTCCGAGTTTTGCTTTTGAATTTTTATCTTTTTCTTTTCTTGATCCTTCAGTTATATAAAGTTCGCAACCAAGTATTGGTTTTACACCTACCTTTATAGCATTATTATAAAATGCAATTGCGCCATACATATTTCCGTGATCTGTTATTGCTAATGCTGGAATTTTTTGTTTTGCAACCTTTTGTAGGAATTTTGATGGTTTCCCATCTATTTCTGTAATTCTTAGCATTCCATCAAGAAGAGAATACTCTGAATGATTATGGAGATGGACAAATTCTTGCTGCATAACTACATTATACAAAAATAAATTTTGTAAAATTTTAAGTATGAAGTTTAAAGAAAAAAAACTTTCAAGCAATGTTTTATATAGTGGAAAAGCAATTTCATTTAATGTTGATGAAATCCTTCTTCCAAATAATAAAAAAGCAACAAGAGAATATCTCGATCATCCAGGTGCAACTGCGGTACTTTGTGTTGAGGATGGAAAATTTATAATGGTAAAACAATATAGATATCCTATTGGTGAAACTACCTATGAAATTCCAGCAGGAAAACTTCACTCAAAAGATGATGATTTTCTTCTAAGAGCAAAAGAAGAGTTAAAAGAAGAAACAGGATACACTGCTAAAAAATTTACTCATCTTGTTACTTTTTGGCCTACACCTGCTTTTTCAAATGAGGTTTTAAAGATATATCTTGCCGAAGGCCTTTCAAAAGGAAAGAGTAATTGTGATGAAGATGAGTTTTTAGATGTAGTTAAGGTTCCTATTAAAAAAGCAGTTGAGATGATAAAAAAATCGATGATTAAGGATTCAAAAACAATCATAGCAATTCTTTATTATCTTTATTTTTTTAAAAAAGGAGAAGATTATGAATAAAAATATTGATTTAAAATCTGCAGATGCTATAAGAATTCTTTCGATTGATATGGTTACAAATGCAAAAAGTGGTCATCCTGGAATGCCACTTGGTGCATCAACTATAATATATACAATTTTTAAAAATCATCTTAGATTTGATCCATCAGATCCTCTATGGATAAATAGAGATAGATTTATTCTTTCAAGTGGACATGCCTCAGCAATGCTTTATGCAACACTTCATCTCTTTGGTTATCAATTAAGCCTTGATGACCTTAAAAAATTCAGACAAATTGATTCAAAAACTCCAGGTCATCCAGAATATTCCCCACAACTTGGTATAGAATTTACCACTGGTCCACTTGGTCAAGGAGTTTCTTCAAGTGTTGGTATTTCATGGGCTTCTCTTTATATGCAAAAGATTTTTAACAAGAATGATATAAAGATTTTTGATAACTATGTTTATGTCCTTTGTGGTGATGGGGATCTTATGGAAGGTATAAGTTATGAAGCAGCATCGTTTGCTGGGCATAATAAATTGTCAAATCTTATTTGGATTTATGATTCAAATAAAACAACAATAGAAGGAAAAACTGATATAGCATTTAGCGAGGATGTTAAAAAGAGATTTGAATCAATGGGATGGTATGTTGAAAAAGTTGATGATGGATATGACCCAGAAAAAATTTCTTATGCAATAAATTCTGCTATCAAATCCAATCTTCCAAAATTAATAATTGTTCAAACAAACATAGGTTATAAAAGCCCTAAGCAGGACTCAAACAAGGTTCACGGAGAGCCATTAAGTATTGAAGAAGTTAAAGAAACAAGGAAGAATCTTGGATGGGAGTGGGATGAGATGTTTTATGTTCCAGATGAGATTCGAGAAAATTTTAAAAAAATATCTGAATTAAAGAAAAAAGAAAAACTCAAATGGGAAGAAAAATTTAAAGAATATCAGAAAAAATATCCATCTGATTATCAAAAACTTATGAGATATCTAGAAAATGATTTTTCAAAAATTAGTTTTGATTTGGATACAGATCCTAAAACGCCACTTGCAACAAGAGAGGCATCGTATAAGATTTTAAATTATATTGCTGATAAAGTTGAAAATCTTGTTGGGGGCTCTGCTGATCTTGCTCCATCAACTAAAACATATTTTGATAAATATTCTGAAAGAAATATTCATTTTGGTGTTAGAGAACATGCAATGGCTGCGATATCTAATGGAATAAATGTTTTTGGTGGTTTGAGAGCATTTTGTTCAACATTTCTTGTTTTCTCAGATTATTTAAGACCATCGCTTAGATTATCAGCACTTATGAATCAAAATGTAATTTACATATTTACTCATGACAGTATTGGTGTTGGTGAGGATGGACCAACGCATCAGCCAATTGAGCATCTTATGTCACTTAGATTAATTCCAAATTTAAAGGTTATAAGACCTGCTGATTTCTACGAAACACTTTATGCTTGGAATTATATAATTGCTGAAAAATCACCAGTTGCCTTAATTCTCTCAAGGCAAAAGCTCCCAATACTTTATGAGTATAAAGAAATAATAAAGAAAAACTTTAATGATGGTGGATATCCTTTAATAAGCTATGAAAATCCTGATTCTATTATATTTGCAACTGGCTCTGAGGTTCATATAGCAATTGAGGTTTCAAAAATTCTTTCAAATGAAAATAAAAAAGTAAATGTTTTTTCAATCCCTTGTGTGGAGATTTTTAGAAAAAATATAAATAAGTATAATTTTTCTTCAGTTCCAAAATTTACTATAGAAGCGGGAAATACATTTGGATGGAAGGATATTGTAGGATCAGATATTATTTCTTTTGGTGTAGGTGAGTTTGGACACTCAGGAAAAGATGTTGATGTTTATAGAAAATTTGGACTTTTTAGCAGTAATATTGCAGATAAAATGAGAAAGTTTTTATAAGTTTATGGATCTTTCAAAGATCCCAACCCTTCCAGGTGTCTATATAATAAAGGATTATTACGATAAAATTATCTATATTGGCAAAGCAAAAAATCTTAAAAAAAGAGTTAGTTCATATTTTATAGGGTCATCTGATTCTTTTAAAACTGCAAATATAAGGATTTTTGCTCATAAGATTGATTTTATAATCTGTGATAGTGAGCGTGAAGCACTTGTTATTGAGAGAAGATTAATAAACCAGCATCAACCATTTTTCAATGTCATTTGGAAGGATTCAAAAACATATCCATACATTGTAATAACAGATGAAGATTTTCCAAGAATTATTATAACAAGAAAAAAGAATATAAAAGGAAAATACTTTGGTCCATATCCAAAGGTTGAGATTTTAAAAAAACTAATTGAAAAACTTTTTGAATTAAAAATCTTAAATTTAAGAAGATGTAAATATGATTTCGATTTAAAAAATCCATTAGATCCTAAAAAAATAGATAGATGCATTTATTATCATACAAATCAATGTCCCTCTCCTTGTGATCCTAAAAAAATCTCAAAAAAAGATTATTATGTTTTTGTCAAAAATGCTATAAACTTTTTTAATGGAAAGCACTCAAAGCTAATTGAGAAATTTAAAGAATATATGAAAAGGGCATCAGATGAGTTAAGATATGAAGAAGCACAAATATTTTATAATGCAATTAAAGCAATTGAGCATATCTATGAAAGAGTAAGTGTAAATGAAACAAACTTAGAAGAAATAGAAAAAAAGTATGATTTTACAAAAACACTTCTTGAAGCAAAAGAAATCCTAAATCTAAAAAAGATACCATATCATATAGAGGCATTTGATATATCAAATCTTTTAAATAGGTATGCTGTTGGTGCATCAGTTTGTTTTATAAACGGTCATAAAAATAAATCTCATTACAGATACTTTAGAATAAAAAACACAGTTGAAAAAGGAAGCGATGATTACATAATGATATATGAAGTTGTGAAAAGAAGATTATCACAGATTTTAAAAGATGATAAAAATATTCCTGATTTAATTTTAATTGATGGTGGTAGAGGGCAACTTAATATGGCAAAAAAAGCGTTTGATGAACTTGATATAAAAACAGATATAATATCGCTTGCCAAAAAAGAAGAGTTGATATACACTCTTGATAGAAACGATCCTATTTGTCTTGAAAAAGATAACAAGGTCTTACTTTTTTTAATGAGCATTCGTGATGAGATACATAGATTTGTAATAACCTATCACCGAAAACTCCGCTCCAAAGAGTTTTTAATAGAGTAAACATGTGTGAGAGGTAAGCAAGTATCTTGTCAAGTGACAGTTTTAATGTTAGGTTCTCTTAAAAAGTTAGCATCACTTAAAACAAGATAATGCCTCTAATCTTAAATCTTACAATTTAAGGATTATTTCCCGCTGCTCTCTCTGCCTCTACACCAAAGGGATCTCTCATATCTATACCATCAAACTTATCCCAACTTGGCATATAGGTTATGTCTTGATTTATACATTCTTCATCACAACCTAACAATATAATATCCAACTTACCACTGTAATCAAAAACAAATTCAACATCATAATATCTTTTATTACAGGAAATATCTTTTATGTTTTCGCAACCACAAGGTGTATACTCTGGATGATAAACCGAATCTACATACATCTTATCACCTTCTATCTTAAATCTTTCAACCCATTTGTTCTCCTTCCACTCAATCACCTTTAAATCATCAAGTGTCATCTCAAGTTTCCCTCTGCAACTTGTCGTTGAGTAATTAATAAATAAAACCGAATACCCTCCCTTTTTCAGTATATCTCCTTTGTGTATAAAATCCCATCGCTCATTTTTTGTCATCTCATCAAACTTTTGTTTCATCTCGTCCGTCCATTCATTAGAATTATCAGGATAATTAAATCGAAAAAATAATTTGAAATCTTCGTTTGGAACTAACCGTTGTGTATCACTATCTATGTAAGTATAACTTTCCAACCATTTAGAATAGGTGTATAATGATACTAATACATTTATTGATGGTTCATACACTTTTCTAAGTATATTCCACGAATACTCCATTATCTTTATATTCAGTTTTCCACCTCCTTCTAAATTACCAATCTCAAGATCTAAAAAGCGTTTAATGTACTTAGTATTTTTACCTCCAAATTTGTAATTTTTTAATCTTGTATAATAATCCCACCATTTCTCTCCATTTTCTTCTTCTTTAATTAATTTTTCCTCAAACTTTTTCTCAAATTCACTCCCATTATACTCCCATATCCCTATATACTCAGCATCTATCCCAAATGCATCTATGCTCTTATACTTGATAAATATAACCTCTTTCTTACCTATACCACTTATATCACCACTCCAGACAAATAAATTCTTCTTTCCAAGCGTTTCTGTAAAACTATCTATAAATATATCAAATTTTTTCTCAATATCCTTTGAATACTTTGGTTTTGGAAAATTTTCCTTGAAAAACCCCTCAAGCATCTTTTCACTCATTATATTCACTTCTATATCACCAGGGTCGTAAATTAAACCATTTAACCACATCGCTATCAAAAATATAAACTTTATCATGGTATTCCTCCTCCAACAAAACACTGTTTTTTCCTCACTGTCCTACAATTACCATTATTACATTCCTGCGAAGGATAGGTATAACAACCCTTCCTTAATAAGATAGGCTTCTCTTCAACAGGTTTTCCTTTTGATGTGCTTACAACTACTATCGGACAGTAATCTGGAGTGCACTTGACCTTTTCTACTTCCCCTTCTTTTTCATCTCGTGATTTTTTTGTTTTTGTCCCATAATACTCAAAAAGCACAGTATGAACAATTTCCCCATCCTCTTTAAAATACAATGCACTCATAGGTTTTAGTTTGGTTATATCATCCACTATCTTACCCTCCCTTGATAAATATTCATACTGCTTCTGCGAGCGTTTAACACAGGGCATCGCTTTATCCGAACAACAATAACTTTTATCGCCTTTATTGCAGTTCTCTCTATTATAACCCTTTATTTTATCATTAAGATTTTTTGAACTCAACTCATTATAAACTTCTCCAATAAACCCTGAACAATCAAGTTCTTTGTTTTTCTTGGAATTCCCTTCAACTACATACTCGCTTGATTTTAAAAGCCCTTTCACCGCTTTGTTAAACTCTTCTTCGCCCTCATAATCAGCCAAAAACATATTATCAATCACACCTTTAAGCCTTTCATACTCATTTAAATCAATTATCTTCTTTGATAAATCCAAACTCTCTTTATTATTGTTATAATCCTTTTTAATATTATCACCACAATCTATTCCGCTTTCAAGTCGATTTAATGAATTCATCAAAAAATTTATACTTGCCTCAACACTTCTCATAATACCATTATAACTATTCTCAACCTGCCTATCTATATTTTTAATCTCATTTTCCTTAATATTTATATCCCTTTCAACCCTTTCTCTACATCTATCATCGCGACATTTATAATATATCATCCATAATGATGAAATCTCTCTCTCAATCTTACTTCTTTCATTTTCCCATTTCTTGTTCATCCTATCTATTTGCTGAGGTAATTTCTCCATCTTTCTCATTTCTATATTTATTCTATTCTCTAACATCCTTCTTCTTATGTCACAATTCCAAATATTACGAATAAAACCTTTATCAATATCAAGAATTTTTTTATCTTCACTATATAAGTAATTTGATAAGATTAAACCAACCATTATTAAGAGATACCTACTCATCACCTAAAACCAATACTGAAACCCCCAGGTTATAACCTTTATACTCTCTACATCAGACGAAAATGGAAGGTTGTCCTCATACTGGATGTGAAAAGACAAATTATCATTTATAAAATAATTAACCCCCAACTGATACCCACTTGAAAATGATGTCTTTGATGAAGATGTTTCTGTTATACCATATCCAACTATCTGAGTATAACTATAATTCTTTGTAATCGCTATTCCGCCTAATAAGGATATATATGGAACAATCTTACCATAGTTTGTTAAATTAAATCTAAGATAACCATTAGGTGTAGTTGTTAAATTATGTATCTCACTATCATAACCAGATGCTACAACCTCTGTTAATGTACCCTTAACTCCTATTGAAAATCCCCCTTCAATATCGCTTACTAAATTTGTTCTTAAAATATTCACATTCTCTTTTAACACCTTACCCACAGACATAGACAGCGAATAATTTAAAGTGAATCCATCCGTAATTGGCTGATACTTCGTTGATAAATTAATACCTAAATTATATGATTTACTACCTCCAAAAATGTAAACAGGTATAAAAAAACTGATAACTAAAATAAAAAACAAATAATTCATATTCACTCCCCACTAAATATCCTAAACCTCAACCCCAAATTTATGGATATTATCCAATCACTTGGTTCATTGGCTGGTAATTTGGTTAAAATATTTATATTACAGTTTAATGCTGCATTCCTTGTTATAAAATAATTAACACCTATTAATGTCAAATCTATGGAGACATCTTTATCTTTTATTCCTGCCTTTTTATTCTCATCTTCTGTTATTCCAATGTTTATACCGCTATACTTCTGAGTTCTTATAGGATTTGTAAATATCCCCTTAGAAATTATCTTCTCCCATTTATCCATCTTTTCCTCACCTGTCTTTTCTTTAAGAAATTCTAAATAGTTTCTCCTCGTGGGGAAAAAGTAATAATTCATACCTAAATTGTATGTTTTTGATATACATCCCCCATATGAATATTTACCACTTGTCTTATCTATCCCAAAATTAAATAAAATCTCAAAACTACGACTAAACATATAGCCAATAGAAACCTCTCCCCAATGTGTTTCAAGACCATCACTAAATGTCTCCATCCCATCTAAACCTAATGTTATTGACTTTTTAAATGGTGGAAGTTCTATTTCTAATTCCCCTTTCTTATCTTTCTTTGCTAAAAAAACTATCTCATCATAATAGATTTTTTGGCTTCCACCATTTTCATACTTTAATGTTATAAAATCTTTGCCACTATCTATTATCATACCACTTAAAATAGTATCATTTGTCATATAAACATAATCAGAGTATAATGATAAATCACCAAGAAATAAAAGAAACATCAAAACACCAAAAATTTCCATTTTTCTCCAAACTTTGCCCATAACCTGAAATATATTTTAGCAAAAATTTATAAAAATATATAATGAAATTATATATGTTATGAACAAAAAAATTATTGAAAAAATTAAACTTGAGATGAAGAAATATCCAGTTTTTTATCAAAAGGTTTGGCTTAAGTGTATGGAGATTCCAAAGGGTGAGACAAGGTCATATAAATGGATTGCAAAAGAGATTGGTCATCCAAAAGCATATCGTGCTGTTGCACTTGCTTTAAAGAGAAACCCTTTTGCTCCTTATGTTCCTTGTCATAGAGTAATAAAATCAGATGGTTCTATTGGTGGCTATTCAGCAAAAGGTGGCATTAAAAGAAAAATCCAACTCTTAAAAAAAGAAGGTTATAAAATTTAAAACTCTGGTTTTAGGGTTCTTGACATTAAAAGTTCGACTGCTTTTTTAGGAGATTGGTTTTCGTATATAACTTTATATACTTGCTCTGAGATTGGCATCTCAACACCAAGTTTTTCTGAAAGTTTTTTTAAAGCAAGCGATGTTTTTATCCCTTCTGCTATATGTTTTGTTTTATTTGTTATAAAATTTATATCTTTCCCTTTGCCAAGAAGATATCCTGTAGAATAGTTCCTTGATATATTTGAGCTGCAGGTAAGAATTAAATCTCCTATTCCACTTAAACCTAAAAATGTTATATCATTTGCTCCAAGTTTTTTCCCTAATTTTCTAATCTCGTTTAGTCCTCTTGTAATTAATGCTGCCTTTGCATTATTTCCAAGTTTAAGAGCATCACACATTCCGGCAGCAATTGCAATAACATTTTTAACTGCTCCTGAAATCTCAACTCCAACAACATCATCATTTTCATAAACCCTAAAATATGCTGTTGAAAAAATTTTTTGTAAAAACTCTCTTTTTTCTTTATCCTTTCCTGCTATAGTTGTTGCAGTTGGCTTTTTTTGTGCAACCTCAATAGCAAAATTTGGTCCTGATAAAACATAAATATCTCTTTTAAATAATTCATAAAGTATCTCACTTGGTCTTTTAAAAGTGTTTATCTCAATTCCTTTTGATAAACTAATAATTAAGGTTTCTTTTTTTAATTCTTTGATTTTATTTAATGTTTCTTTTATATACTGGGTTGGAATTGCATTTATTAGTATATTACAATCACAAAATTCTTTTATTTCGTTAAATGCTAAAAGTTTCTTTGATAGTTTCACATTTCCAAGATATGTCTTATTTATATGTTTTTTATTTATCAAATCTACAACTTCTTTTTCCCTTGCCCATATAAATACATCATATCCTTTTTCACTTAAGAGATTTGCAACAGTTGTACCCCATGCTCCTGCCCCAAAGACATAAATTTTTATTTTTTCATTCATAAAAATAATTATACAAAATCATATTTATTTTTTACTTCTTTTTATTTTTTAAAAATTTCTTTGCTTGCAACAACTACTAAAAATCTTTTTACCAATTTTTAAAAAAAGCCTTCTCCTCTATTTGCAAAGCAATCTTTCTCACTAAAATAAATCCCATTTCATCCCCAGACGTTACGTCGGGGATAGGGAGATTTTTATATCAGTTTCTTTATAAATTTGCCTTCTTTTTCTTTTAGTTTTCTTTCATCAATTGTAAAAAGTTTTTCTTTTTACAAGTATTTTTTTATTTACTGTTTGTATATTTTGCTTATATATGCCATTCTATTTGAAGAGGTGTTGTTTCAGATCCAGAATAGTTTTCAAATTTCTTGACTATTTCTTTTAGAATTATGTTTTTCTCCTCAATAGAAAACTCCCATATTTCATCAGTAGTTTTTTCTTCATTTGAGATTATAGAAATTCCATTTTTTATAAAACTTCCCTTAATTATAAATTTTATTCTTGCAAGAAATCCAGTAAGAATAAATCCAGCATTTTTTTTGAGTGTAAGTATTTCTATGTTTATTATTTTAAAATCATCTATTTTTAAAATTATGTTTTCATTTTTTAATTTTTCTTTTGCAGTTTTTATTTTTTCAATTATTTTTGAATCTATTTTTGATTTTATATTGTAGGTATCATCTTTCCAATATGAATAAACATCAAAAAAGCAATTTGCAACTGTTAACTGAATTCTTGAAAAAGATATATCTTTAAGTTCATCATGTTTTAATGTTGTAATTTCATTGGCTTCTATTGTGTTTTCAAGTTTTAGTGTATATGTTTCACCTTTGTTTTCTATAAGTGAGAGTTTAAATTTATTTTCATCATATACAAAAGTCATAAATAGAAATCTTTTTATAGGGAATCTATCACCACTTACAAAATTACCATTTATTGCATCAACAAAATACTCTTTTGCTGAGTACTTAACAGCACTTGTAAATGCCTTTTCAAGTTTTGTAAATCTTATGTTTACTAAATATATGTTTTCAATTTTTAAATCATCTATTCGGTATTTAATTGCTTTTTCATATAATGATGCTATTTCTTTTAAATATTTTTGATATAAAGATTGTGTTGATATTTGATTTATATCTGATTTTTCAGATAAGAAAAGAAGAATAATTTGTTTAAATGAGTACTCTGTTAATTTTACAAGTTCATCATAATTGAAGTTTATTTTCTTTAAAAGTTCTTTTATCTCAAGATCCCTTTTTATTATATAATCCTCATTAAATTCTCTATATTTTTCCTCTCCTTTTCTTGATAAAAGCGTTAAAAACCAATAAAATATTTCCCCAAGAAGTGAGTAATTTCTTTTTGGATATGGGGATCCTGAATAATATGTATTGTCATATTGATATCCCCCATATCTTGAGTATCTTCCACCGGGAGCAAGAAGTGCTATTATAAAAATTATTATTATAAGTATGAGAAATCCTTTATTTTCTTTATCAGTGAGTTTTTCTTTTTCTGTTTTAGAAATATTTTCTAAGTATTTGTAGTTATCTACAAAAGGACTTGCAAGCCTATTTACTATATTAAAAGATAGAAGTTTAGTGTTCGATAAAAAGAAAAACAGAAAAAAAGAAATAAAAACTTTTTTTTTCATTTTACAATTATCATAGAAATTATTATTAGTGTTGAAATAATTATTGCAATTCCTATGGCAATTGATGAAACTATTCTTGAGTAATAATTACTTACTGCAAGATTTCCCCTTAGGATTTCTTTTATCTCATCAACATCAGGTGTAATCTCATTTATTATTACAAATACTCTTCTAACCACCATCATATAAAATGATATGATGATTAGAGATACTACTAAGAACGTAACTATTATTTTAATAATTTCTACTATCACATTTCCTCCTTTTCAAAAGTGTCTAAAATGCCTTTTTTCAGTTACAATTACCTCATATGGTAATTTTTTAAGTTTTTCTGAATAATTTTTAACAGCATCTCTATCTGTTATTATGAGTGTATTTAAGTGAACCTGTGCGAGTTCATCAATTATTTTATCATCAAGTTTTCCCTCAAATGCAACAATTGTATTTCCTTTCAATTTTATCATATTTTTATCACTCATTTTTATTTTAATTTTTGCAATGAGTGTTCTAATTGCTTCAAATGGTGATGGTTCTGATTGTGACAATGCAACTAAGATGTTTCCAGTAATACACAACGATGAAAATGTCTTTGAGTGTTTCAATAAAGCGAGTGCAAACTGTATATATGGGTCTGGATGTATATTGATGTTTCTTGTTATTGATAAAAGTTTTTCTTCCACAAAAGTATCTGCATCCTGAATAAGAAAATTTTCTCCAGCATTTATTATCTCATACTCTTTTGGTGCATCTATTGATGTAATTTTTACTTTAACTGCTTTTATTTGAAATGAATGTTTATTAAAATTATTTTTTATTTTTTCATCAAATGATGTTGCAATAATCATTTCAGATAAGTTTTCCTCTAAGTATCTTATTACATCTATATCATCAACACTTCCATTTATTGCAACTATACTTGATTTAAGAATTTTATTATCAATATAAGAAAAAAGTTTTTGAAAACTTTCATTTACTGCCGCAAAAACTATATTTGAATGCCTCATTACTATTATGGTATTTTGTTTTATATCTCTTAGAATTTTTATAATTTTTGCTATATCTATTATATGATTGAAATTAAGTTTTCCGTTTAATACTTCTATATTGTTTAGATTTAATGAGGTTTTTAGAGGTGAGTGATAATAAGATGCTTTTTGGTGTGGATTTTCGCCATATTGAAAATCTTTTAATTTTTTTAAGGGGATTGTAGTCTCATTCCCAATAATATATGGAAATATATCATATGATTTTTGCGATAAGAAATATGAAAATTTTAAAAGATTTTTATGTATCATTTCTTTTTTTAGTTCATCTGTAATATCGCCAAAGATTTCAAAACTCTGATTTAATTTTTGTATCATTTCCATATCACTTGCAACCGGTATATTTGAAAGTGTTGCTGCAAGTATTAGAATTTTATTCAAGTAATCATTCTCATTTGTATCTGCTATTATTAGATTTACTTGTTTTTTCTGATTTTTAAAAAATGATGATATTACAATAAAATTAGGATGAATATCCGTTTTCTTTATTTCAATTGCATCTATCTGATTTTCTATTAAGTATCTGTAAGAGGAACCTTGTGAGTATATTCTAAATTTAGATATATTTTTAAGAATTAGATCAATTATTTTTTTATCGTATACATTGATGTATATCGAAATCATTTTAAAAGATCTAAAAATTCTTTTTCGTTTATTATCTTAATACCGAGCTTCTTTGCTTTTTCAAGTTTAGATCCAGGATCTTTGCCAACAACAAGATATGATGTTTTTTTTGAAACTGATGAAACCACATTTCCACCAAGATCCATTACTTTTTTTGATGCCTCATCTCTTGTCATTGTTTCAAGTTCTCCTGTAAAAACAAAACTTAGTCCTTTAAGTTTTTCTTCTTTTACTGTGGATATATATTTCATATTAATACCAAGTGATTTTAACTCCTCTATCAGTTTTCTTATATCTGGATTTCTAAAGAAATTGTATATAGATGATGCAATTGTTGGTCCTATTTCATTTATAGTAGTGAGTTCCTCAGGCGTAGCATTCATAAGATTATCCATCGTTTTAAATCTTTCTGCAAGAATTCTTGAAACCTTTTCCCCAACATGTCTTATTCCAAGAGCATATATAAGTTTTTCAAGAGATATTGATTTTGATTTTTCAATCTGTGATAAAAGATTTTCAGATTTTTTATCCTTAAATAAATCAAGTTTTAAAAGGTCTTCTTTTTTTAATCTGTATATATCAGCTATATTTTTTATAAGTTTTTTTTCAAGAAGAGCATCAACAGTATTTTCGCCAAGTCCTTCGATATTTGCTGCATCCCTTGAGGCAAAATGTATTATATTTCTTCTAAGTTGCTCTGGACAGTTTGGATTTATGCATCTAATATACACTTCATCTTCATCTTTTGAAAGAGGTGAAGAACAAGAAGGGCATTTTTGTGGAATTTTTATTTCTTTCTCAGTTCCATTTCTTTCTTCTTTTACAACCCTTACAATCTTTGGGATGACATCACCTGCTCTCTCAATAATAACTTTGTCACCTATTTTTATATCAAGCCTTTTTATTTCATCAAAATTATGAAGTGTTGAGTTTGATATAATAACCCCCCCACACTTTACCGGCTCAAGTTCAGCAACTGGAGTAATTATTCCCGTTCTTCCGACTGAAAAAATAACATTTTTTAAAACAGTTTTTGCCTGATGTGCTTTGAATTTAAAAGCACATGCCCATCTTGGAGATTTTGCAGTACTACCAAGAATTTTCTGGACTTCAAAATCATTTATTTTTACTACAATTCCATCTATTTCAAAATCAAGTTCTTCCCTTTTTTTCTGAATTTCTCTATAAAACTCTATAACTTCCTCAACACTTGTACATAATTTTTTTATTAAACTTGTTGGTATATGAAGGCTTTCACACATCGTTAGATATTCCCATTGTGTTTTAATTTCTCTTTTTACTCCTTTGATATTACCAAATGAGTGTGCTATAAATCTAAGATTTCTCTTTGCAGTAATTGATGAATCTTTCTGTCTTAATGAGCCACTTGCAGCATTTCTTGGATTTGAAAATGGCTCCTCACCATTTTCAATATTTTTATGATTTATTATTTCAAAATCCTTTTTGTTAAGATAAACTTCTCCTCTAACCTCAAGATATGAACCCTCTGGTAGATTTATTTTTAATGGTACTGATTTTATCGTTCTTACATTTTCTGTTACATCCTCGCCTACATCTCCATCACCTCTGGTTGATGCTCTAATCAATTTACCATTTTCATATTCTATTGAACAGGAAAGCCCATCATATTTTAAATCGCATACAAATTCAGATTTGTTAAGTCCAAAATTCTTTTTTATCTTTTCCCACCACCCAATAAATTCTTCTTCTGAGTAGCAGTTTTCAAGTGAAAGCATTGGTGGATTATGTTTTACAGGCAAAAAACTTGATGATGCCTTTCCACCAACTCTTTTTGTAGGTGAGTTTGGATCTGCAAACTGTGGATATTTTTCTTCAAGTTCTTTTAGTTTTAAAAGTAATTGATCAAATTCGTAGTCAGTTATTTCTGGTTTTTGAAGAACGTAATATAAGTAATTGTGCCTTTCTATTTCTTCTCTTAATTTTTTTATCTCTTGTTCAATTTTTTCAAGATCCATTTATTTTATTACACTATTTTTTGCAATAGTATCAAGGACCCCATTTATGAATCTCGGTCCTTTATCCTCAACTGGTGAATACATTTTTGAAATCTCCACTGCTTCATCTATTACTACCGGAACATCTGTTTTTATGTATATCATTTCTGCTGTTGCCATTCTGAGTATTGCTTTGTCTATTGGATAAAGTCCATCAAAATCCCATTTCTTTGAAGCATTTTGTATAATGTTATCTATCTCATTGATTTTGCTGATTGCTGTTAAGAAAAGATTTTTATAAAACTCTTTTGTTTGAGGATCTTTTATTCTTATATCAAATTTTACATCTTCGTCACGACCACAAAGATTTGAAAGATAGGACTCAAGTATTTCTTCGGGTGTTAGTTTCCCTATATCATAGAGATAAAGTGATATAGCACAGTTAATTCTTGCAATTCTTCTTTTTCCAATTTTCATAATTCAACCTTAAAGAACTTTACAAATTTTACACCTTTTAAATATTATATAAAATTTTGATTATAGTCTATTCTTAGATTTCCTATTTTTCATTTTATTATTGGTTTTTTATATAATTAATCTCTGAAAAATTTTTTTAGAAACAATCTTTTTCCTCTTCTTAAGCGCACGTCAAAGCCAGCATTATCATCTCTTTAAAAAATTATACTAATTTTTTATACACTGATATACTACTCTTTTTATAAGTGGATTTGGTGAAATATTTTTTTTGTATAGAAAATATGCATTTTGTTTAGCATATATATTAGAAAATTCAGCAGAATCAAGTTTTGTGTATGATGTGAAACAATTACACTTATTGCCTATTTTAAAATGACAGATTAGAGAATGAGTTAAGTATGAAAAAGGGTAGTGAAAGTGTAGTTTTTTAGTTTTTAAATCCATACTTTTTTCAATGAGATTATCTATTTCAATAGCATTTATATGTTTTGTTATTGTTTCTTTCACTTTTCCAAAACTAAGTGAATAGGAGAGAGAAGTGGCAAGAACCCTACCGATATTTATTTTTATTTCGGGATGTTTTTTTATCAGATATTCTAAAAGCCCTAAATCATTTATTACAATTTCCGATATTTTAACTGAGTCCAAAATCTTTTTTACAATTTTTAAGGAATCATCTTTAAGAATAGGTCTCATAAGAATTATATTTTTATGATTTATTTTTTTTATTGTGTCTGGAGACGGGATTTTTTTAAAACAGAATTCTGAACCAATATATATAAAGTCATATTTTTCTATGTTTATTTCTTTATTTAAACTATCATCAAGTATTATCGCTTTTTCCATAAAAACATTCAAAAATATTTTTTTATAGCTTGAATAAATACTTTATCGGAACTGCTTTTCTTTATGATAGATAGCATCATATCAACTTCCTTTATTAGCTTCATTTTGTAATCCACACTGCCATCTCTTGCTAATTTTATATATTTAACTCCCATTTTCTTATAATCGTATATAATTTTAGCTCTATCATAAATAGAAGGTGGTCTCATATCTATGTTTTTTTCGTTAACTTTAAAAACATATTTACAATTTGATTTTTCTCTTGTTTTCCCATCAAAAATATGAAATTTACAGGCTCCATCCACATTACGACAGTACACATCAAGGAGATAGAATATTTCATATTGAATGCTTTTAATTTTCATTATATCTATAGCATCTGATGGTTTGAGATGTTGTGGAATAACAATTCTATTTAACCCAGTATTTCTTATATAAAAATTCAGGGCGGCTGAGTTAAATACTATGGCAGTTGAACTTAAAATTATATCTGTTTTATTTTTGAAATAAGAAGCTAAATTTATATCCTTTAATATAATTCCGTCAAGTCCATTAGATAACAAAGTCCTTATTATCTTTATAACATTTTCTATCTCTCTTTGAGAATATGCCTCATTTGCCGCTATATATGATTTTTTATTTTTTTCTTTGGCAAGTTTAATTATATTTATCGCCTCATCAATATTTGATACATTTAAATCATCATACCACATTCTATGATTTTTTATGCTTTTTAATCCAAAATAGATTTCATCAGCATAGTCCATAAGGTATAAGGCTTCTTTATAATTGTTTATTCCTATAACCTTTTTCATTGTTATGTCTTATCGGTCCTCTTTTTAAAAATTATATAATATTAAATGTGAAATTAGAAATTTTTATTTTATGAAAATACAGATTGGAATAGGAACAGCGGAAGAATTTAGATATTTTACCTTGATAAAAATATTGATGAATTTTATGCTGGGCTTTCTTTTTTGCCTTCGCATTTATATGGTGGAAAAAATTTTGAGAGTTATGATGATATTATAAAAATAATAGATTTAGCACATAAAAAGAATAAAAAATTTTATCTTGCCCTAAATGAGGTTATAAGTTTTGATTTAAATAAATTGATAAAAGAATTAATTGAATTAGACAAAAAAGTAAATATTGATGGATTTATTGTAAGAGATGTCGCACTTATAAAACGACTAAAGAACACAAGATTTTCATCTAAAAAGGAATTGATATTAAGTACTTTTGCATTATGTTTTAATACACACTCATTAGATTTTTATCAT
>Ga0080004_1123712_pt1 | contig 88529 bp, 86 predicted proteins | sample WasSprMetagenome_FD_69207 | JGI IMG/M metagenome (GOLD analysis project Ga0080004, IMG submission 69207) | Sulfidic aquatic microbial communities from Washburn Spring, Yellowstone National Park, USA - WS (SPADES assembly) (version 2) | ecosystem: Environmental > Aquatic > Thermal springs > Hot...
AGAATACTCATTTAAATCAATACCTATCGATAAATCGCATAAACCAGCTAGGAACCTTGTGAAGAAACCGTCACCACACCCGAGATCCAAGCATACAACTCTACGCTTACTCTCTTTAATCATTTTCACAAATCTTTCCAGTATACTTGTATAGACCTTATACCGAGACGCATAAAGACCATGCCTTAGAGCAAGTTTAACCAGAAACTTTCGAAGATTAGAAGCCATGGCTCTCCGTTATCTTTGTTTCTCCAAGAGAATCATAATGTACTCATATTTCTGCATCACATTATTGTTTTTACAGGGTCTGTGTATCTAGCGTTATATGCGTTAGAGTTCCACATGAATTGATGAAGAGAATGAAGAAGTTTAGCAGTGTCGACTGGAGTGAGTCGGTAAGACTCTTCATCGAGGAGGCTGTGTCTCGCTTGGAGGGTGAGGGGTTGCTTAGTAAGATTGAGAGAGATCTTGAAGACGTTCCGGAGCTCCCGGAGGGAAGCGTCTCTAATTGGATTAGATTTGATAGGTGTAGCCACTGAATCCTCATTGTTAAACTCGCACTCAACACCTTGACTCCTCATGGTTCTTCCTAATTGTTGGTTTTCTTGGCTTTAAAGAAGTACTCTAGTAGTAGGATAAATGCTGTTACTACTGCTAGTATTGCACCGGTCTCCGTTACCAGTGGACCCTCCACTATTTCCCTCTGTGTGAAGTCTGGCTTCATAGTTGTCACTGTGATGCTAGGTGTTATTGATATGCCTGTGGCTGTTGATGCTCCATTCACCTGTATCTTAATCCATATTGAGTCTGCTAGTGGGTATAGTATTGGTGTTGGGCCTGTGAATATGTCTAGTAGTAGGTGTAGTGTGTGGATTAATAATGTTGTTAAAGCTAAGCCAAAGTACCTCCTACGCCAATATATTAGTGCTACTAATGGTATAGAAATCAAGGCCGCTAGTACTAGGCTATGTGTAATCCACCTGTGAATCCTCAACAATGCATCTATGTCTGGTAGTTGGTCTGCTGTGTGCCTAGGTCTCGGCGCGGTCTTAGGGGCTGGGTGGCTTGGTGTGTTGGTGGGTCTGGCAAGCTCTGTGATTGCCTTTCGCAGCTGTTTCCAGTTTCATATAGGTTTATATGGTTTGATGCTTCCCCTCTGCTGATATCACTGCGTGGTTAGAAAAGCTTATAAGATTTGAAAACATATCCCCGGAGTGGTGGGCTGCCCTGTGATGCTCTGAGGGCGGCTCCAAGGGACACCCAAGATGTGGGGTCTCCGGGGTGGCCCTGAACGCCCCCAAGCCCGATGAGGCCCCGAGCGGGATGCGGGGGAACGAAGATGAGGCGATGACATAAAACCATACGAACCTATATAAGAGCTGAACCCCCTGTCTTGAGCAGCTCTCTTATTCCTTCTTCGAGCTTTATTCTCGGTTTGAATCCTAGTGCTTCTCTGGCTTTCCTTGTGTCTGCTACTGAGTGCTTTATGTCTCCGGGTCTTGGTGGTCTATGTACCGGCTTCATGTCCTCCCTGCCTGCTAGTTTCAGCACTAGCTCTGCGAGTTTTCTTATTGTTACTGCCTCCCCGCTGCCTATGTTGAGTGTGCCGGCCACCTTCCTGTCCGTCATTGCCTTAATGAATGCCTCGACTACGTCGCCTACGTGGATGAAGTCCCTTGTCTGCTCGCCGTCCCCGTATATTATCGGTGGCTCCCCCCTCAGGGCCCTCCTAACGAACTCCGATATCACGCCTGCGTACGCCTTGGTCTGCTTAGGGCCGTAGACGTTGAAGAGCCTCAGGACGACCGGTCTGTAGCTGTGCTGGGCTGAGAACGCGTAGACGAATCCCTCACCAGCCAGCTTGGCTGCCGCGTAGGGTGATCTGGGTGCTGCCGGGTGGTCCTCCCCTATAGGGAGCCTCGAAGGCTCGCCGTAGACTGCGCTTGATGAAGCGTATACGAGGGCTTCGACACCCCTACATGCCTTAGCGACCACGTAGGTCCCGAAGGCATCTACATCGAAGTATGTGTCAGGCCTCTCAACAGACTCAGCAACATCAACCAGGGCAGCCAGGTGGGCAACAACATCAACACCCCTAACAGCAGCCTCAACAACCCTGAGATCCCTGACATCACCCACAACCAGCTCAACAGACCCAGCCAAACCAGCCAGGTTCTCTGGAGAGCCCGTCGAGAGGTTGTCCAGGACCCTCACAGAGTGCCCAGCCCTAACCAGCGCCCTAACCAGGTGGCTGCCTATGAAGCCGGCACCACCAGTTACGAGGACCCTCAAAGTCTCCAGGATACCGCCCCGGCTACAGCCTCCCTAAGTCTAGCTGCTACCTCCTCGGGTTTTAGTGGTCTCGGGCTGACGCCTCTGTAGCCCCTAGCCTCCAGCTCTAGGGCTAGGTAGGTGTACCTGAGTGCGTAGGCCTTGGGGTGTATGAGTGCGTACGTAGATCCCCTGGGGATACCCCTACCCTCCACATCATCTACCACGGCCCTTGCTAGGGCCCTGTAGTAGCTGTCCACTAGGGACAGCTTACCGCCAACCCTACCCAACTCCCTGACAGTATCCCGGGTACCCACCCTCTGCGGGGATTCGTAGTTAAACCTAGCCTCAACACCCTCCGTCAGCAGCACAGCGTCCAAGGCCCTCAGCACATCTAAGGCATCACCGGACACGTAGTAGACCCTACCGCTCGGTAGTATGAGGTAGAGGTACCTCCTACCCCTACCAACCACTAGGGCACTGTAGGTTGCCTGGATCAGGTAGTCCAGCTCGACCGGGCTGGAGGCATCCCAGTCAGCTACAACCACAGCAGGGCTGCCACCCACCTCACCGCTACCTGACTCGTAGACCTTAACCACCAGCTCACCGATACTCACACTCTTCTTCCAGTGTATAGACCTGGGGTGGTCCCCGGGGACGTACTCCCTAACACCCGCGTAGTCACCCCTGAAGACCCTGGACGAGGGGGCTAGGGCCTCCAGGACCCTAGTAGCTGCCTCCCACCTGAGCCTGAGCCGCGCAACAACCGCGGAGGACGCCTCCGCAGGTCTGACACCGCCAGCACCGCCCAGGCCCTCACCGGCCCTGCCACCACCCCTCTCACCGGGCCCCCCACCGGCTGCGGAACCTGCTGCCCTACTGAACCCACCTACGTAGACTGCCGGGGCTGATGCGGCTACGTAAGCTGAGAGGACCTCCCTAGCCCTCCTAATAACCTCCGAGGACCTCGGCACGGCCTTAACTACGACTACGTAGGGGCCGTAAGATACCTTGGAGAGACCCCACCTATCGACTAGGGTCAGCTGGACGGAGTACCTACGCACACCAGCAACCTCAGGCCTCAACCTCACCATTAGCTGGGTGCGGCCAGCACCCAGGACACCCCTCAGGACATCTGAGCTGTCTACAGATACCGTGAAGTACGTCTCCTCAACCACCTCAACATCTACAGGCACTAGGACCACCTCACCTAGATACGCTGTGAACTCCCTCCTCCCAAACCAGACGTTACTCCTAGAGAGCCTGAGGTATGCTGAGGTAGCGGTAGCTACTAAGGATGCTACGTAGGCTACCGCAGCTACCAGCGAGCTAGGTCTAACTACGTAGGTGGGTGAGAAAACTAGGGGTAGTACAGAGAGCTTAGCTGTGAGCAAACCACCGCGGCTACCCCCACCGACATCGCGTATGTATGTGTGGGGTAGTAGGGCAGCCACCAGAGATGCGGGGGCTAGGAGTACTCGGGACGTAGCTGCAGCTAGGGCACACCAGGTAAAGCCGGCTACGAGCCCGGCAGTACCGGGTAGGGCCGTGTAGGCAACCGCCAAGGCCGTGCCCAGAGCTAGCTGTAGGGTACTACCCTCGATAGCGTAGCTCACGAAGCCGGCTAAAGCCATAGCAGCTGAGACCAGGTAGTGCAGGGCCCTACCACTCCCTGAGGGCACCGTAGGCCACCAAACCAGCCACAGCTACTAAAGCCACTACGTAGTACTCCGACGCACCCCCGGCATGCACAGCTAGCCTGACGTACTGGAGCGGGTCCCGGGCGACCTCGTACTGGTCTACGACAAGCCCGCGCCCCGAGAGGATGCAGTTAACGAACCCTAGGTTAGGCTCCAGCAGGCTGTTCACGAATACGTGGGGTGATGTAACTACGAAGAGCCTGCCCCCACCGACCTCAGCTACCAGTGCCAGCGGGAACCTGCCCTCAGGCTCACCCAGATCCATGTAGCCGTCCCCGTCGAGGTCTGCGTAGGAGAACTCGCTTGAGTAAGCTACAACCTCAGCACCCCCGTAGCTGGCTACGTACCTAGGTAGGTATGCTACAACGGTTGAGTTACAGGTTGGTGAGTAGCCTACCGGGTAGAACCTGCTACCGTAGTTCCTGATGGAGTCGTAGACCACTGCCTCACCAACCTCTACACCCACGCTCAACTGCTTCATCAGGCTGTTTAGGAACTCGGGGGTCCCGGAGGCCACGACGACCCCACCCCTAGCTAGGAACTCAGCTACGGCCTTCACCTCGCCAGCACCCACCCCACCACTCCTAATGATTAGGTAGGCGTAGTTCCCGGGCTCTACCCCAGCTAGGTAGGAAGTGCCTAGGGCTATCAACGGTCTGTACATGGAGGCAATCCTCGAGAGACCTGAGGGCCCTGTGTTAAGCACGCTGAAGTCGGTGGCCGGGGTGTAGGTGTAGATTATGGCCACACCTAGGAGGACCCCTAGGACCAGCCCGAGTAGTACTACCTCCCTACTTACCACTCCTTAAAACCTCCTCAGCAACCCTAAGAGCCTCCCCGTAGTCCTGCCTGTACTTCGAGTAGAGGTCCCTCTCAGCTAGCAGCATAAGCCTCCGCAGCATCTCACTGAGTCCACGCCCTAGGGTTAGCTTGGAGAAGTGCTCCCTGAGGGTCTCGCAGGGCTCTGGCATGGGTAGGCGCAGCCTCCTGAGGGTACCGTAGTAGAGTTCTGCAACCCTGGAGCTGACCCTGTATGTGAACTCGAGGACGGCTGACCTCAGGGCCCTGGCTGTAGAGGTGAGCCTACGCCTACCGAGGCTGAGCACTAGTACTGTGAACTCCCTCTCCCTACCGTAGAGCAGGGTAGTGGCGACCACTGAGGCAATTCCTACAGCAATCGAGGTAACTGGGTTAACGCATACAACCACCCACCTAGATATGTAGGGCTCGTAACCCGGTACCTCAGCTAATACCCTAACTGAGACCTCAACTGAGGCTACCGGTAGGTAGCTCAGTAGGACCCCAACCCTCAGACTCCCGTTAAGGTAGTATGAACCCCTTACAGCACCCCCAACGTAGATCAATGCTCTGAGCCCGGTCTGGGGTGCCTCCCTACTCACTACCTCAACGGTTGCGCAGCCGTCCGCAGTAACTATGAAGGTGGGTACCCTAACCTCAACCCTAGGTACTCTAGGTAGTACCACTACGGGTTTAGTAACGGCAGCACCGACAGTAACAGCAGTGGGCTCAGCCTCAACCACGATCAGGTGGGTACCGTAGGTTAGGTTGAGTACTGAGGTATTGAACCTGAAGGTGTTAGCACCCGGTAGTAGGGTTGCGTTAACCGCGTGGACACCCTCTAGGCCGACCCTAGCCCTGTAGTACCCGTCCGACCTCACTACAACCTCCAGCACATCACCTAGGTACAGGGTGGCGGGGGCCTCAACAACGACTCCAGGCCTCCCGAACTCGACACTAAACAGCGCGTACCCCCTGTACGTGGAGCCCTCCGAAGCGTTCAGGAGCTCCACAACGGCGGCTAGTGCCGCCGCAGTCGGGACTGAGGGGCTGTAGTACCTGGATAGGGTGCTGAGGTTCGGTACCTCGAACAAACCTACGTACTCCGAACCCCTCCTAACTAGAGTGACGTCGACGACCTTGGTGAGTGTAGGCCAGAGAGCTATGTAGGCCTGCACAACCTCAAGCCCCTCCCTCAGCGGCCTAACAACCAGCTCAGCCGTTTCGCCAGCCCTATACCTACCCCTATCCAACCCCACCTCGAGCAGCCCTCTGGAGGCCTGCTGTACGAGCAGCTGAATCAGGGACGGGATCTGGACCCCCACTAGCTCGTCGAGCAGCTGCTTAACCCTAATTGAGATGGTTGATGCGAGGGCTGGGTCGTGGGAGCACCTCGCGAGGCTATCCGCATATCCCCCCACGCTACTCCCTAGCTCACCACCCAGTATGCTCAGTTCAGCTGCCAGCTCCCTAGCCTCCCTAGAGCTTAGATTACCCCCACTAACCCTCTCCAGGTAGTTGAGGTACTTGAGGAGCTCCCCGTAGGCTTCCCTATGCCTAACCCCCAGGTCCCCGGGTACTGTAGCTGAGGCTACAGCCCTAACTAACTCCCGGTTAGGCGCACCGCTCACCACAGACTCCAGAACCTTCTCCAGTATGGCGAGCAGGTTTGAGCAGTCCACGGGCTCAGCACCCTCTACAGGTTTGGCGAGCAGTGAGGTCAGGATAATTACTGCGAGGACTACCGGTAGTAGGTACCTCAACCTGTTAGGACCTCGTAAACCCTTAGCGCGACCACAGCCGCGAACAGCGTGAGTAGGAGTATGTGGAGTGCTGTCATAGCCGCTCCGGGCCTCGTCGGCGGTCTAGCCAGGGAGTAGCTCACGTAGAAGGATAGTACGTTTACAGCTAAGTAGGCATCGACCCTACGCTCACCTAGGAGGAGTAACGTTGAGTTGAAGAGGGCCACCAACCCCGTGTAGAGCAGTGAGAACCTGAGTACTTGGCTACTGCTCAACTAAACACCTCGAAGACCGCGTACCTACCACCAGCTACCTGACCGGACTCAGCTAGGGCCACAGCCCTCCCCGTAACCCTAGCTAGGGCCACCGCCGTCAGCACGTTCACAGGGTTTACGGGCATACCGCACATCCTCTCCAAGGGCCTGCTGATCCCGTACAGCTCTACCCTCACTAACCTACCGGATACCTCGGTAACTACCCTACTGCAGAGCCCTAGGGAATCGACTAATACCCCGCTGAGGGCTGACTCCAGGGACCTACCGTCCAGCCCAGCAACTACCGCAGCACCCTCCAGTACCCTACCCGCTGGGAAGGAGATGTAGGGCTCCCCGTACCTAACCCCTATACCGGTACCTAGGCTACCCGGGTCCGGGGTTCTAGCTATAGCTAGCCTGACCTCACCACCATCTGCAACAACTAACAGCCTGGAGCGCAGTAGGTCTAGGTCCTCAACCACCGTTGTTAGCGCTCTACTAGCTAGCTCAGCGTACTCAACGAGGGAGCCTAGGACGGCCTCGGATGTTGCGAAGCTCATGACTAGGAGTACCGCACCCACTAGGGATACTGATAGGGCTACCCCTAGGATAGCTGTATCCTGGGTGTAGAGGCCGTAGACCACTGCTAGGACCGATACAGCAACTACGTTAACACCTAGAACAGCTAGAGCCCTATTCACCTAGAGTACCCCGGCTAGTGCGGGCCTGAGCAGCACGTCTAGGCTGAGTATGTAGGGGGCTACCGCAGGCCTCAGCTCCAGGGTCAACACCTTAGCTAGGTAGAGTGCGGAGCTGAGGACTAGGAATGCGGGGTCTACGTATGTAGCTGGGTTTAGGTCTAGGGCTACTAGGGTGGCAACAGCGTAGGGTGTCACCTTCCCAACCCCCAGACCCTCCCCCAGTACTGCGTAGGCTGTAACCTCTAGTATGGGGGTCAGGGCGAACCTCAGAGGGTTCGGGACACCTACCCAGATGCCTAGGATTACACCAGATAGTAGTGCTACGGGTACTGCAGGTTTGAAGACGCTCCTAACCCTACCGATACCCCAGTGGAGGGCTACGGTAGCTAGGAGTGTTGCCAGCAAAACCGCGTCTACAAGGAAATCGGGGAGTGCTAGGATATGGCAGACGCTGTAGGTCATTACCGCAGCCGGTATGGCCGGTACGAGGACCGGTAGCCACATACTACCCCTGTAGAGGCTGTACGCAAACAGGTTTGAGGCTACAACTAAGGTGACCCCGGATAGGGCTACTGATAGTCCTGGGCCTAGGTAGGTGGATAGAGCCCCGGACACAGCTACAAGCCCTACTACGAGGAGTTCGTAGGGTGCGTTCAACTACTTAGGTACGGGGACCTTCTTAAGGGACTCCTCAACTAGGGACTCGGCTGTGATACCCTCAGCCTCGTACTCCTCCCTAACCCTGAGCTTGTGGGCCACTACCGGTACTGCAACTGCCTTCACATCGTCCGGTACTACGTAGTCCCTACCGTCCATCAGTGCGTAGGCCCTTGAGAGGGCTGCTAGGTGTATTGAGGCTCTGTGGGAGGGTCCGTAGAGTACTGCCTCATGACTTCTCAGGTATGTAACTAGGTTAACTATGTACTGAGCTACGGCATCGCTTAGGTGGACTAGCTCATCTAGGGACGCTGTTAGCTCCAGGACCTCGGCTGGCTTAGCAACACTCTCAACTGGCGGGTCGTAAATCGCGTTAGCCCTCCTAATGATCTCAACCTCATCCTCAGGTGGGTTGTAGTAGCTTGGGGCTCTAGCGTGGAACCTATCGGCTAGGGTCTCCATTATCTGGTATGCCCCTACAGCTACCCTCGGCGTAACCTGGGTAGCTACGGCCATGAAGGGTCTGGGGAGTGGGTAGGTTATGCCGTCTACGGTAGCTCTGTACTCCTGCATTGCCTCGAGCAGGGCTGCCTGGGTCCTCGTAGGTGCTCTACTGAGCTCGTCGAACATGAGTACGTTAGTGAATACCGGTCCCCTAACGAACTCCCTGCTACCATCTAACCTGTATATGTGGAACCCGAGTATGTCGGTGGGCAGTATATCGGAGTGTCCCTGAACCCTCCTAAACTCACCGCCGATGACCTTAGCTAGAGTCTTAGCTAGCAGAGTCTTACCTGTACCTGGGTAGCCCTCTATGAGTAGGTGGCCTCCCGCAAGTAGAGTGGCTACAGCCAGCTTAACCAGCTCAGGCTTACCTACGTAGACCTTCTGAACCTCCCCTAGTACGGTACTAGCTAGCTTACGGGCGCTCTCAAACTCCAAGCTCTAGCCCCCAACCCCTCTACCGCCGGAAAATAACTTTCTAAACCTCCCTAGGATGGGGTAGGAAACTACAGCTATAACGTAGATAGCTAGCGAAGCTAGTAGTACGTAGGAAGCTGTAGCCCATAGAGACAGCTCCTCAACCTCTACCCTCTGAGGTGGGCTCCTGTAGGTAATACCTTGAAGTACTCTAGTAACCTCACCAACCACATCCCCACCCTCAGGCTCCTGGAGGGTCTTAATTAGGGAGATCCTCAAGTACATCACCGAGGTTCCCGAGGGCGTTAGTATGTAGGCTGGGATTGTCGTGTGAGTCAGTACCCCTCTACTACCCCCCTTCTCCACCTCGATGAAGTGTATTGAGGTGGAGTTAACTGTCGTGGTCCAGGAGTTCAGTATCCTATACCCCTGAACAGTTAGGCAGATCTGCCAGGTGTGGAACCTAGCCGGGGTATCGGCCACCTCAACATAACCTCTGTAGAACTCCCCCTCATCTAGTACTGAGACCTCGTAAACCCTGAGAGCTCCCAAGACGCTCGTCAGGTAGGGATCGTACCTGTACGAGGTAAGCTTAGCACCGCTAAGTACGTACCTAGGGGCCTCCTCAACGAAGTTCTCTAGACCCCCCACCTCCACTACCAGCCCAGAACCCCCTGACCTAGGGGGCTGTTGAGCTACCGCGTAGTATGCTGTAGCTTGGTAGGCTACGGCAAGAGCTAGTACAGCTACCAGAACACCTGAGACAAAGTCCCACCTTACCCTAGGCCCTGTCTTAAATACCCTAGGTACTACCCTACCTACACCACCGAACCTATCTGCCACTAGGAAGGCGACCAGGACTGAGAGGGAGGAGTATATGACTGAGGGGGAGTAGTGGAAGATGTTCATACCGAAATCCACCCCAAACCTGGAGCTGCCGAGTACTACTAGGAGTACCCTCACCAGGTTCCCGAAGATGCCTATTAGTAGGGCTGCGGCTACTGAGATAGCTACGGAGGTAGCCTTCCTGAACCAGCTGCGGGGGCTGAACGCAACTAGGTAGGTAAGTACAGGCACTACAGCTAGTATAGATGATATGGTAACTATCACGGTGCAGGCAACCTGAACCTCGAGGAGGGCCGGCCCCTGCGGTGTGCTCACCTCAATCTTCACGTAGCCAGGGCCTTCAACTAGCTTAAACCCTGTTAGAGCTGAGGTAGCTACACCAACGAACCTTGAAAGAGCTGGGGTTACAGCATCAGCTAGCTCAGCGGGTACTGGCACTAGTATGAGGGGGGATAGCAGGGGGATTACGTCCCTAGGTGAGGTCGGTCTGTAAGCTAGTGCTACTAGGGACAGGGAGACCATTACGAAGCTCGCAGTACCTAGCTGAAGGGAGTAGGTAGGGTCGATGCGGGAGCCTAGGTAGAGAGCTATACCGAGGCTTAGCAGCAGCACGGATGAGAGAACCTTACTAAACCTAAACCCATACGATAGCCCCACAGTCCTCAGGGCGTAGTAGAGGACTAGGAGAACTGATAGTAAGGCTACGACTAGGTAGCTATGTAGCTCTGTAAACATAAGCTTTAGGAGGTCCTCGAAGACCCACCTATATGTAGTTGAGGCCAGCAGACCTACAGCCCCCACTATAACCGTGAAACCCGCTACTACAGACCTCTCGTAATCCTCCCCGAAGACCTCTAGGCTAGCCAAGCCCCTGCCTACCGCCCTGCACAGCCTGCCTAGACCTTAGGTGGCTGTACTTCCTGTACTCAGCTGCTAGCGCTACTGATGCTGTGTAGATGGTTAGGGATACTAGGACCGGGCCCAGCCTAATACCCCAAGGTGTGTAGTTCAGGACAAGACCTATTAAGGGTACTAAAGCTAGCGAAAGACCTATCGAGAGGGCCAGTACCTCCAGGTCGCTGAGACCGCCCTCAGGGTAGAGGGCCTCAACAGTTGCGTAACCCACTGCGAAGAGTACTAGGATCGAGCCAGCTACGTACCTAACGTAGGTAATGGGTGGTAGTAGGTCGGAGAGGTAGACGGAGGCTACAGCCACAGCCACTAGGGTCAGCAGGGTCCAGAACCACAGGCTGTACTCTAGTCTAACAACGTACTCAGCGAAGGTTACCGGTGGGTCGGGGTCGACTAGCCTGATCCTACCGCTCGCGAAGTCCTCGTACACAGCTCTAAGAGCTCTATAGCCCCTACCTAACCTACCTACGTACTCCTCTAGGGTCGTGACCTCCCGGTTCCTCAAACCCTAACGACCTGTACGTAGAGGTGGTTCCACCTGCCACTGTAGGTCCACACACCCCTCTCAGGGTCGTAGAACCACAGCTCAAGTATTATAGCAACCCTATCGGCCTCCGGGGGGTTCTCAGGTATCGGTAGCCTAACCTTAAAGGTTACGTTACCTCCATGGGCTACGAGGACCGTGAAGTTCTTTATGGGTTTAAGTGTGCTCGGTGTAGTGTTCGTCGGTAGGTCCTCCCCAGTCCCCAGCTTGTACACTACCCTAGCTAGTATCGGGTAGCCCATGTTGTTGCCGACGAATACGCAGAGCTCTACCTCCCCACCTGCGAATACGTACTTAGGGTACTCACCGATAGCACAGTCCTGGTTCAGTAGACCTAGGGCTGTGAAGGGCTCCACCACCTCAGATCTCAGTAGCTGGGCTATGCCGAGTGCTGAGCCCATTATGGATATAGCCACTATAACCGCGAAGACCTCACCGTCTAGTATGTTCACGAACAACCACCCACCTCCTCCTAGCTCTATACCACGCGTATACGTAGACCCTTGGGAGTAGTAGGTAGATAGCTACCGGCAGTAGGGCTAGGACTGCGGTAGCTCCGTACTTAACCAGCATGCCCCTCATTACCACACCACCCGCACTAAGCTCTAGCCTAGCAACCACGTCCTCAGCACGCGCCATCTCCTCGAAGGCCTCCCCGTAGCGCCCCGCCTCCAGGAGCTCTAGGGACTTGGAGAGGTACCCAACAACCTCACCTACATCAATACCCTGGGAGGCTAACTTCACAGTCCTTACGTAAAGCTCGTAGAACTTTGAGTAAGGGTCTAGGACCTCGGCGTGGGCTACCCTAGGTAGTACCGAGACCGCCGACAGAGCAGCTAGGACTAAGCCGGTGGCTAGTAAGGCCTCAGCGAGACTAGGTAGGAATCTGGACACAGCGAGCTACCTACCCCTGTAGCTATCTCCACACTGCCGCCAGTACTCCCACCATCAACCACAACAACGTTCCCCCTAGGAACACCCACCGAGAGGACCTCCTCCAACACACTACCGATAGCCCTAACCTCATTCAGAGTTGGGATGATGACCGTCACTTCACCGAGTTCGGGTCCCGCCTTCGTTGCCAGCCCGGACCTACCCGTATACCCTATATATCGGTGGGTTGCTTAGGTACGATATCCCTATGGCCAGCAGCTTGGTAACGTCCCGGGCTGCCCCAGCTAACCTTAGGAACGGGTCCCTGAAGGCTATTAGGACCCCGTAGAGTAGGGCCCTCCCACGTAGGGTGTGGACCTCGATCTCCAGTAGTAGCCTCCTAACAGCTGACGTAACTACGGGGGACCTGAGGACTGCGAACCTCCTAGCAACTAGTAGGAGGGCCCTGCTCTCAGGCCTCAACCTCCTCCAGATACCTAGGCGGACAGCCCTCCGAACAAACCTGGAGACAAGGCCGCCAGTAACCACCTCGGGGAGTACTAAGCCCTCAACGACCCGGACCACCTCGGGGGAGGTAACCGGCTCGTAGGGCGGCGCGGGCCCAGATAGGAGCAACTTCCTAAACCCATAAACATGTGGGCCATCAGAATATAAGCATTTCTGAGGACCCAACGTGTTTTTTTAGGTTACCTCGTGCAGTTATGTGGTGAGTTACGTGAGCTCCTCTAGCGGAGGCTCTGGGGGAGCTGAGGCCTTCGAGCTGGCTCTAAGGCCTGGGAGGAGACCACTGCTAATGCTCTTAGCTACCCTGATCGGTATTGTCGCTGGGTTAGGTATTGGCCAGCCAGTTACCGGCATCAAGTTCCTTGGCGATATATTCATCTACCTACTGAAGTTCGTTGTAGGTCCCCTAATATTCGTATCGATAGCGTGGGCTGTAACTACTGTTAGGGCCTACACTAGGCTCGGTAGGATATTCGGTGGGTTCTTCACCTACTGGGCGATTATGGGTATACTATCAGCAGCTACAGGCTACACAATGGCTACAGTACTCCGCCCAGGTGTGGGCCTACAGCTAAAGCCACCTGAGGGCTGGACAGCTCCGAAGCCTGCCTCAGCTGTAGACGTCCTGCTAGGGCTCATACCTAGGAACCCCGTCCAGCCGTTCCTAGAGCTTAACGCCCTCCAGATAATCGTGATGGCCCTCCTAACAGGCTTCGCGATAGCTATGATAGGCACCTTCTCACCAGATACCAAGGAGTTCCTCTCGAAGCTGCTGGCAGCAATCCTAGCAGTAATCTACAAGATAATTGACTTTATACTCTGGTACGCGCCGATAGGTGTGTTCGCCTTAATGGCTAACCTAACAGCTACCGTCGGGGCTATGGGGCTAACAGCTGTTGGGGCTATGATAGTCACACAGTGGATCAGCTACGCCATAATACTCTTCATCTACCACCCGATAGTGCTGGCAGCGATCCTGAGGCTCAACCCGATCCAGTTCTGGAGGAAGATATATCCAGCTATGTTAACAGCCTTCACTACCTGCAGTAGCAACGCGACCCTACCGGTCACTATGAGGGTAACTAGGGAGCTGGGAGTACCGGCAGACGTAGCCAGCATAGTACTACCTATAGCGGCAACAATCAACATGCAGGCAGTAGCTGCTGAGATGCCCATATACGCTGTGTGGGTATCCCAGATGTACGGTGTGTCACTCGGGGGTGCGGGGACGTTCATGGCCCTGATCATGGGTCTCCTAGGCTCAGCCGCATGTGCTGGCGTACCTGGTGGTGGGATAGTGATAGCTGCGATGACTATGTCAACCCTGGGGCTACCCATGGAGCCGGTTGGCTGGATAGCCGGTGTCTACACACTAATAGACATGCCGAACACCATGCTGAACGTGACGGGCGACCCGCTAGGCTGCCTAGTAATAAGCAAGCTAGTCCTCAAGGACTTCGACGAGCAGAAGTTCAAGTCTAGGTAGGAGGCCTCAACCCCCAAAACCTTTTTACTTAAGCCCTAAACAGAGCTGGGGAATAGCCTCGCGTAGGGTTCTGGTAGCTGGTCACGTAGGTGTAGGACATACACACAGCCACAGCGGCTTCGTACAGGACGACTCCCTAGGGTTCTCATCAGCACTAGCACTAATACGCAGATTCTACGACTTCGACACATCTGTTAGGAAGGTCTGGGTAAGCCACCTGAGGGGCCTCTGCGTCGAGACAGCTGATGGGGGGATAGGCTGCGCAACCCCTAGCAGAGGACTCAACAAGTTCGAGTCCGAGATTTTGAGGGGCCTCGAAGGCTTGGACTCCTCACTACCTCACCTCGCAGTCCTCAAGCTGTTCGGTAGGGTACGTGGGGGTGGGTGCGATGAGGTACCCGCAGCAGTGGAGTACGCACTATCTGTAGCGGCTCTAGATACTGTGTCTAGGAGGGTTAAGGGCTTCGTAGTCAGCCGGCTGGAGGGAGAGGCCGACGTTATTGGGGGGCTCAGCACGGACCTCCCCGGCGGGGCACTCTCAGTACTTATAACAGTTAACGGCTCAGGTAGTGGTGTAGGGCCTGTTGAGGACCTAGAGGGCAACGTACCGCTAGGGCCTAAGCGAAGCGTTATGGAGTCACTCGGGGCTGTAGCGGTACCTACAGTAGTCCTTGAGAGCAAGGCGTTCATACCGTCCCTAGCTAGTAGGGTGAGGGGCTCGATGATCCTCCTAAGGTACAGTAAGGACTACGATAACACAGCAGTTGCTAGAGCTGTCTCAAGGGCCCTCACAAGGCTCGGCATAGGCTACTTAGAGGTAGACACAGCCTTCCCGAGGTTCTCCAGGTCCCTCGAGAAGGTTAGGGCGGAGCTAGCTACTAGAATAGCTGGGCTGGCTGAAACATTGGGGAGATCAACTAAGTCCCGGGATAAGGTGGTAGCTACTGCGGAGCTAGCTAGAGCCGTCTGCGAGGACCTCGGAGGGGTGTTCTTCATGAGTGAGGAGCTGGCTGAGGTGGTTGGCTCAGCAGGTCTGGTACCGGGGACGGGGGTGGTGGTGTCCATGGCTGTAGGCGAGGACTACATGGCCCAAGCCGGCATACCCTACGCCACTAGGGATGATGCTGACACTGTGGCTAAGGTAGCCCTAGCATCCGCGGAGGAGGTACTAGCTAGCTATGAGGAGGCTTTAGAGGTACTTAGGAGTAGGTACGTAGACCCCGCTACGGTGGTGAGGTATGGGTAGGGTAAGGGTCCTCATAGTAGGTGTTGGGGGCACCATAGCTAGCGTCGCAACTAGTAGGGGTGTGGCACCGGGGATGGGTGCTGCTGAGATACTTGAGAAGGCTTTGAGGGGTAAGCTCCCGGCAGGTATCGAGGTAGACATCCTCAACCTGATGATGGTCGACAGCTCCCTAATGCGCCCAGAGGACTGGGTTAAGATAGCTACCACAATCTACGAGAAGTACCGGGACTACGACTCCTTCCTAGTACTACACGGTACTGACACAATGGCGTATACAGCAGCGGCACTAGCCTTCTCACTTAGGGGGCTTAGAAAACCTGTAGCCCTCACCGGGTCCATGAAGACCCTAGAGGAGAGCGGTACGGACGTACCTAAGAACCTGTGGGACTCCCTAGTCTTCTCTAGGGAAGCACCGAAGCTCGGGCTCTCAGGGGTCTACATAGTGTTCTACGGTAAGGTTATCCTGGGAGTTAGAGCTAGTAAGGTGAGTACCGCAAGCGTAGATGCCTTCACATCAGTTAACTACCCCTACATAGCCCGCGTAAGCGGTGAGGAAGTGGCTGTAGAGCACAGACCATCGAGGCGTGTGGAGGGGAAGCTGAAGCTGGAGGCATCATTCGATAGGTCCATAGCTGTCCTAAAGGCATTCCCAGGGATCAGAGCAGACCTCATAGAAGCCCTCCTATCAGCCGGGGTGAGGGGCATAGTAGTCGAGTCATTCGGGCTGGGAGGGCTCCCCGAGGAGCTGATAGCGAAGCTCTCAAAAATATCTAGTAAGGTACCGGTAGTAGTGACCTCGCAACCAACATACGGAGGGGTGGACCTCGAGGTCTACGAAGTCGGTAGGAGACTCCTAGATAGCGGGGTCATACCAGCCTACGACATGAGTAAGGAAGCAGCTACAGTTAAGCTCATGTGGGTCCTCGGCAAGCTGCCGGGGCTAGCTGGGGAGGAACTAGTACACAGAGTTAAAGATGAGGTGCTGAGGAACTACGAAGATGAGATAAAAACCAGCTAAACGTGCCCAAGGTTTTTCAGGGCCACGGGGACTTCGACCCTCCCGGGACCCTACCTTAGTTTAGCGACTGACCTCACCTCCCCCGAAATTATCTCAACCACGTAGCTTACTACATCCCTCAGCTCCCTGTACATGTAGTGTGTGGCTACGAGCACCGTGCCCCCGCCCTCAGCTATTCTAGCTATGTCCTCAACCAATGTGCGGGCCCTTGAGTCGTCTAGGAAGGCGAAGGGTTCGTCTAGTGCCAGCAGCTTCGGCCTCACTGTGAGTGCCCTAACTAATGTGACTGCCTTGGCCTGCCCAGCACTCAGCCTAGACGCGGGCAGCCCCTCAACATCTGTAAGCCCATACCTCCTCATGTAGTGCTCTAGGAGGGCCTCATCTACCTCCCCCCTTATCCTCATACCGAGGGCGGCGTTCTCCCTAGCGCTCCCACGTAGGAGGATAGGCTTGTCGTGTACGTATGCGACCCTCCTCCTAATAACATCCCTCTCCCCCTCACTAAGGCCCCAGAAGTCCACCCCATCAACAAGTACGGAGCCTCCTGATGGTTTGAGGATCAGTGAGGCTATCTTAAGCAGGGTCGTCTTCCCAGCACCGTTAGGGCCTAGAACTACGTAGATGCCGGGCCCCGCGAACACCAGCTCAACACCCCTAAGTGCCCGGGTCCGGCCGTCGTAGCTGTGCCACACACCTCTGAGGGCTACCTCCACAGCACTCGCTCACCCAGAAACCTCACAGCTAGTGCTACGACCACCGTTATCGCGATGAGCACTAGGCCCGTCCAAATGGCCTCCTCGTACTTCCCTATAGATGCTTGGAGGGCTATAGCCGTTGTCAGGACGTTGGTGTATCCCTCAATACCGCCACCAACTATTAGGGCAACCCCGAGCTCGCCTATGGCCCTAGAGAAGGCAACTAAGTAGGATGTTAGTAGGGTCGGTGCGAGCTCCCTCAAAGCCAGAGCTGAGACAACCCTCTCACTCGAGACGCCGAGTGAGAGGACAAGCTCCCTGACACCCTCCCTAACGGTGTGGAAGCTCCTGGCCATATATGCTACAGCAGCCGGTAGCGCTACGAGGAACTCACCAACCATAACTGCGTATGGTGTGTACAGGAGCTTCAGGAAGCCGAGGGGGCCTCGAGGGGATAGGAGCGTGTAGACCAGGAGCCCGACGACCGTAGTCGGGACACCGACTAAGGACTCGAAGACGGGGGTGAGCAGCTCAACCCTCCTCCTAGACCTAGCTAGGTAGGAGCTGGTGAGGACAGCTGCAGCGAAGGCTGCTAGGGAAGCTACGGCAGATATGTAGAGGCTCCTAGCAGTTACCTGGAGGATTCCCTCAGCCATTCGCAGCCCTCTACCCGAGCTCCGCTAGGGACTCCCAAGCCCGGAGGACCGCCTCCTCACACCCCCTAACAGGGTTCAGCAACCCGCTGTACTTCCGGGACAGAAGGTCCTGCCCGCTGCCCTTCAGGTAGTCTCCGAGCTTGCGGGCAATATCCACAATATCTGGGCTGCTGCAGGCACTCGACTTAGATATGTAGAGGGAGTACACGTTAACTAGGTACTTGAAGTCCCTCTTAAGCTCGGTGAGGTCCCTCAGCTTCCCTAGCCCCCTAAGGGAGTACCACGTCCCAGTATCTGTGAGTGTGTAAGCACCTAGGTTCTCAGCCATAAGCAACGTCTGCGCCATCCCCTGACCAGCCCTCAGATACCACCCCCTACCCTCAGGGTTCAGGCCTGCAAGCCTCCATATCTGGAGCTCCCTAATGTGCGTCCCTGACTCATCCCCCCTACTAACGAACCTAGCCAGCCCAGCCTCACCAGCCGCGTATATCCTCCTGAAAGCCTCGACAGCGTCCTGAGCCTTACTTACGTTAGCTGGGTCGTCCCTAGGGCCAACAACCACGAACTCGTTGTAGGCGAATATAGCTACCCTCTCAACCTCCCCTCGGCTAGAGTACTGGAGCTCTAGGGATGGTGCGTGGACGAAGCCTAAGCAGGCAGATCCATCGGCCAGCAGCCTGAGGGCCTCACCGGAGCCCTTAGCGAGTAGCTTAAACTGGACGTCTAGGTGGGTGCTGTTCCTGAAGTCCCCCAGGAGGTCCTCTAGGGCACCCATCTGGTAGAGTGACGTAGTTGTTGAGACAGTCACTACGAGCCCAGCTCGAGGTGGCCGCACCTCTAGGTAGGTGACCACAGCAACTGAGGCAGCAGCCAGCACAGCTAGGGCAGCTAACACCCAAACACGCAACCGAGGTTCCCCACCTAGTCGGAGCTTCCACCTTATATAGCCCAAATGTTGCTACCTCTACCGACTCTCCCTCACAGCCCTCAACACCTCCTCAATGTACCTCCTCATCCTGATCTCAGTTCTCTTTATGTAGAGTGCCAGTATCGCCATCGCCAAGAAGACCAGCCCGACTAGGGTCATCATGATAGCTACGAGGCCCTTAACGTAGTAGTTTATTCCTGTGAAGAAGTAGTTGTAGCCGACCCAGGCGCCGAGTGCTAGCCCAGGCACTAGTAGGAGGGCGCCGAGGGCGAATATTGTGAAGGCTGGGTTATATCTCCAGGTAAGCCTCAGCATGTCTATGGCTATCTTGATCCCGTGGGGGACGCCGAGCTTCTTAGCCTTCGGGTCCAGCCTGGGCCTGTACTCTATAGGTACCTCGCAGACCCTCCCCAAGCTAGCGAAGTGGGCCACCACCTCCGACTCAACGCTGAAGCCCCCCATCTCGAAGTCCATCCTCCTCAGCTCACTCAGTCGGGCAGCGTACATACCGCTCAGCACGTCCTTCAACCTAACGCCGAACATTATGTCGAAGAAGAGGGTCAGCACCTTATTGCCGAACCTGAACAAAGCCCTCTGAGACTCCTCCCCGAAAACCCTGGCACCTACGACGAGCTCGCAGTCCCGCCCCCTAAGAGCGTCGAGGAGTTGCGGTATGTACTTAGCAGGGTACGTGTAGTCACCGTCCATGACCAGAACGTACGGGGTCCTCACATACCTGAGCCCAGTCCTCACAGCGTCGGCCTTCCCCCTACTATCCTGCCTCACAACAGTGACCCCGTAGGAGCTGGCTATCTCCACAGTACCGTCGGTACTCCCACCATCAACCACAACAACGTTCTCCCTGGGAACACCTACCGAGAGAACCTCCTCCAACACACTACCGATAGCCCTAGCCTCATTTAGGGTTGGGATGATGACCGTCACTTCACCGAGATCGGAACCCACCGCACGCCCCACTAGCAGCTCACCGCACGTAGGGCCCAGCCGTGTACCTATATGCTGGTGGGTTGCTTAGGTACGATATACCTACGACCAATAACTTAGCTACGTTACCAAAAACACCGGACAGCCTCAGGCAGGGATCTCTGAGGGATACGAGAACACCGAATAGTAGGGTCATACCACGTAACATCAGCAACCAAACCTCGAGCATAGCCCTCCTCAGAGCAGACACCGCAACAGGAGACCTAAACACAGAGAAGCACCTAGCAGCAAGCAGGAGGGCCCTGCTCTCCGGCCTCAACCTCCTCCAGATACCTAGGCGGACAGCCCTCCGAACAAACCTAGAGACAAGACCGCCAGTGACCTTCCCAGGGAGGACAACGCTGCCGAGAAGATCTAGAACCTGGGAACCCGCATCGAGGGTAGTGGATGTTACTGCGGCTAGTGCTAGAGAGCTCAAACCCTCAAACACCATGGATATACTCAGCCTAGAGGATATAAGCGTTCTTCACCCACTTCAATACCCGCCATCAACCACCTTATTCAGAACCATCACAGCTGAAGTTCCTGCTCCTGAAGGGCGGGACTGCCGACCCGCCTAAATACTGCTTCCCGAGTTCGTGGTTAGGGTACTATTCGGCGTGTGGAGATGCCCTTCGCGACTGTTTCGAGTTTCATATAGGTTTGTAAGGGTTGTTGGTGCTTCCTCTGCTGGGGAGCTGCCTCGGGATGCGGGTATGCTGTGAAGACCCGAGAGAGGCGGGATTGGGTGGAGCCGGGATGCGGGGGTTTCCCCACAGTGATGACCCGGAGAGGACGGTGATGGGGGAGCTGCGGGTCGGGGTCACCCTAAGCGGGTGGAGCCCGATGACATGGATCCCGATGAAAGGGATCCCGAGGGCAGTGAAGCCAAGGGAAGAGGGCTCAATACCAAACAACACCAAGCCCTGTGAAACCCGAACCCCCTCGGGCTCATGTGAAGCACTGCTTGATTACCCTTAAGATGTTCCTGTATGCTATCTTAGCTATGTCGTTCTCCGAGAACCCTCTTGCTAGTAGCTTCTGGTAGAGCTGCGGTAGGCTCTCAACGCTCTCAAAGCCTTTCGGGACGCTACTTATCCCGAAGAAGTCTGTCCCTAGGGCCAACATGTCGGTGCTGAACGTCTCCTTCACGTACACGAAGTGCTCTACTAGGTCGTCGATGGTGGCCTCCGACTTTCCGGTTATGCTTGAGACTATTGCGGATATCCCTATGACCCCGCCGCCCCTGTGCAGTAGCTCTAGGACCTCGTCATCCGTGTTTCGCGGGGTGTCAGCAATCCTCCTGACGTTCCCGTGGCTCACTATGACAGGCTTCTTAGCTATGCTGAGGACGTCGAGCATTGTTCTCCTACTGGCGTGGGCGAGGTCCACCAATATCCCGAGCTTCTGGGCCTCCTCCACGAGCTCCTCACCATCACCCGTCAAACCCACGTCCTTCCTAGCCCCACAACCTGTAGCGAACTTATTCATGTAGTTCCAGGTGAGACCCAGAGACCTCAAGCCAAGCTTCTTCAGTAGCACTAAGTCGCTGGGATCCTCCAGAGGCTCCGCACCCTCGAGGTGTAGTAGGAAGCACAGGGTCCACTCCCCGGAGAGACACCTCTCGAAATCCTCAACACCCTCCACTATCCTGACCCCGTACACCTCAGCCATCTTGTAGTAGGTCACTAGGTGCTCCCACATCACATCGAGAGCTGCCCGGTACTTCCCCACAAGCGGGAGACGCTCGCGCCTACCGTAAATGGCGGTGAGCGCTCCGGCCTTACCCAGACTGAAACCCCTTATACTGGGGTAAATAGCAGCAAACACCACACGCACATTAGCCCTCCTATACTTAGGGATATCCCCGTGGCGCCCGGGGATATCCTCCCCGAAGTCACCCATCGGTAGGGTCCTCGAGGAGCTTATGTAGTACGACGATATGTCCTCATGTAGATCCACAGCCGGAGGAAGCACCACTCCCCCACCCAAAAGACCCACCACCTATAGCAAGCCGTAACCCTATAAAAGCTAAGGCGGCAACCCAATACCGCACCAGACCCCGCAGGTAGGGGCTGGGGATAGGTCGGCTAAAACACGCCTCCAGCATATAGCAACAGCTAAGCGTAGTACTCAGCACACATAAAACCTCCGTAATGAGGTTTAGGTGGGGTTGGGGATCAGGGGATGCGTAGGGGTGTGTTAATAGCCTTAAGCCTCCTAGGGATCGGCCTCACCGGGACGGTTGCGGAGATAGTGCTCCGAAGACCTACCGGAATAGCTCTCTACGGGCTCATGACCTTCACCGCCGCCTTCCTCATAGCGGCTGAGCTACTGTGCCGCAGGAAGGGCCTGATGTGTAGTTGGAGGCCTTAGTGCCTTGGGCTAACACCTTAGCTCCCCACGAGCCCGACCTCAAGGTCTAGGTGGTCGGCTCCCCCAGCAGCGGGGCTGGGGACTGCCGCGATGGTCAGGCAGATAACGGAAAAACGTCACTACCTTTTCCTAAGTAGAAATACTAGAACTGCTACTGACATTATCAACCCGACTATTACGGCTATTATGGGTGTGTACTGGTAGCTAGGTACTCCACCTACCTGCGAAGTTGTTGGGCTTGTGGGGTACGCACTGCTTATCTGCGTTGTAGTTGCTGGTTTAGTAGTCTGCGGCGTTGTCTGGGGTGGTTTCGTAGTCGTTGTTGCCTGCCGGTATGGGCTTACCAGCGGCTTGGCTAGCGGGTACTTATCCACTATCTTCAGCCCGGTGGTTGTTGCTATAGGGTATGGCTCGTCCGACACCCCGTCCCCGTCCTTGTCGGGTGCTTTATTGTAGGACCAGTAGTTCCCGAGTTTATGTGTGGCGTTCTCTAGGTACCACTGGTTCTTACCTGAATCATCAGCGCCCTCGTAGTTGTAGCAGTACCAGAATGTGTTCCCGTAAACTAGGTTGTCGCCGGTGTACTTCGACAGGTACACTCCCACAGCCCCTGTCTGGTTTATGATGTTGGGAGCTATCGTGTTTCCGTAGGCCCCGTTAGCGTGGACTCCCCTACCACCCATTAACTTGTTATTAGCTATTAGATTGCCATTACCGTTGAGATCTATGGCGTGGCCACCGGCTCTAACCACGTTCCTCACTACTACGTTGTTATGTGAGGCGATGAGTATCCCCGTATTGGAGGAGCTTATAGTGTTATTCTCCACGGTGTTCCCTTCACCCTTTAGGTATACCCCCGTACCTCCCTCGATCACATTATTGCTTACTGTGTGGTACCTCCCGTCTAGGTATACCCCCGTGGACCTGCCCGAGATCCTGCTGTTCTTAATTATCGACCCCTCATACCAGAACGAAGTTGAGACAGCGGTATCCCCGCTTATACCGTCGAACTCTAGGTCCAGCACACCGCAACCGCTTATTGCCTGCTTAGTCCTTAACACTACCTCACTGTAGAATACGCCTAGGTCGCTACAGGAGCCGTAGATAGCTATGTCCTCGGAGACTATCCTGCTACGCTCTACAACGATACCGGACACTTTGTGGTCTACGTCACCGACCTGCAGGCCGTACTTATAGCTCTCGATGATTACACCCACTAAGGCCACGTTGTTCCCGGTAATCCTTACCGCTACAGAGGACCCGGAATCCTCACCTATCGATACCTTAATCGAGCCCAGCTTCACGTTGTTAGCGAGCACCGCAACACTCCCCCGGATAATGACCGACTGATTGCTCTCGCCGAGTATGGTCAAGCTCTTAGACACAGTGAAGCCGCTGTAGACCCCTGCCTTCACAACTATCACGTCACCCGGCGACGCACGGTTTATAGCGTCCTGGATGTTGTTGTAGTCTCCTGGAACGTTTATGGCCGCACCCTCAGCAACCAGAAAAGCCCATCGACGCTAAGGCAATAACTAATGCGAGTACCGCCCCAGCTAACCGTGGAGAAGCTCCGCGCGCTATAACATGCATTACAGCACCACGGGTATAGCCCTAGAAAGCATAAAAACTTGTTGGTCTAACCGAGGAGTCGAACACGAAACACCTTCCTTAACCGCCCCTCAGGTAGCTTATGTAGGCTTGTGTCAGTGTTGAGACCGTGAGCTACTGGGGACGGGTCATGTCCTGAAGTAGGGAGGGGTTAGCTAAGTATGTGCTGGACCTGAAATTAAAAACTGCTTGTAAATGCCTGCCGTCTCTCAGAACCTGAGCTACTCGGCGGGATCGTAAGGAACATATGGTAAAACAGAGTTGTTCTAAGTGCTCGAGGTATCAGCTGTTAGGTGGAGTATAATGAAGTCATCGCCCGACTTAGCTCCCGCAATGAAGTTGACCTTCTTAGCTAGGGAGAGGCTAGCTCTCTATGTCGAGGAGTTAAAACGGGGTCTTCTAGATTGTCTAGTAGACGTGCTTTAGTCCGAGTTCCTTGGCTCTCTTAATCCACGAGGGGACCGGTGGTACGAACTTATCCTCGGGCTCAACTATTACCTCCACGAAGGCCGGTTCACCTAGCTTGAATACCTCGCGGAGGACTCTCTCCAGTTCCCTGGGCTCCTCAGCTCTGTAGGCAGTTAGTCCGAACCCCTCGGCTATCTTAACGTAGTCTACTGGTTTGAAGTCCATTGAGAGGTACTTAGGTCCATACTTGAAGTATACCGAGGCCCTTATCCACCCAAAGCTCTGATTGTTGAACAGTATGATCACGATCCTACCCCTCACCCTGCTAACTGTCTCAAGCTCCCCGGCTGTGAAGCCGAAGCTACCGTCACCTACTAGGGCTACTGCGTAGCTCTCGGGGTTAGAGAACCTAACCCCTATTACTGCTGGCAGTGCGAAGCCTAGAGCACCTAGGGAGTAGTTGAATAGCACTGTCCTACCCGGTCTCTTGACCTTGTAGAATGTTGACATGTATATAGCCCCTACACCGGGGTCTGCAACTATGACATGGTCCGGGGGTATACTGTTCGAGAGAGTCTTCACGAACCTGAGGGGGTTTATAGGTCTCTCCAGTGAGTCCATGAGGGCCGCTAGGCTACTCCAGAACTCCTCGGACTCCTTAATCAGCCCCCTAACTCTTGGGATCTCTCTCCAGTCCCTCTTGATGCTGGTATCAACCATGCTCAGCATGAGCTTCAGCGTAGCCTTAGCATCGCCTACTAATACTACCTGGGTTGGGTAGTTGTTCCCCACCTCGGCCTCGCTTATGTCTAGGTGGATTACGGTCTTACCCTCCTCAGGCGAGGGTAAGGTCCAGCCATCGGTAGTTGCGTAATCGGTGTTACAGCCTACGTAGAACACTAGGTCAGCCTCCCTCAGTACTTTATTAGAGAAACTTGTACCACCCCTAGACCCTACCACACCTATCGAAAGCGGATGGGTCTCGGGGAAGCAACCTTTACCGGATATCGTAGACCCGACAGGTATGGCCAGAAGCTCCGCTAATTCGACGAGCTCATCCCAGGCCTGGGAGTAGAGGGCCCCCTGACCACAGACTATGACCGGTCTCTCAGCTCTGTACAGTAGCTTAAGGGCCTCCCTAACCCTCTCGGGGTCAGCTACGAACCTGTGACCTGGGTACCTGGAGAACTCCCTCTGAGCGTAGATGTCGGGCTTAGGTACGTCCTCCTCTAGTACATCCATCGGTAACCTAACGTGGACAGGTCCGGGTCTACCGGTCGTAGCCAACCTAAAGGCCCTCCTAATGACGTGGGAAATCTCCAGGGCCTTGGTTACGGTCATGGTCTCCTTAGTTATACCCCTAAACAGCGAGGTTTGGTCTATAGCTGTAAGCATGTTTCTCCTATGGAGATGTAGGGGTACGTCAGTAGTCATCACTACTAGGGGTATACTCGAGTAGTAGGCCTCAGCAACAGCCGGTATGACGTGGGTTGAGCCTACGCTAGGGGACTCACAGATCCCGGGCCTGTAGGAGACCCTGCCGTAGGCATCGGCAGCGAAGCAGGCACTCCTCTCATCCCTGAGCATCACGTGCTTGGGTCTCTCAGCATCAAATAGTTCCGCGTAGAGAGGTAGAGTGGTCTCCCCGGGGAGCCCGAAAACGTGTTCCACTTCATACTCTCTCAGCATTTCCAGAAGTATGCGGGCACCCCTCAATGCTAACCCCAGGGCTTTATTCTATGGTTGATATTCCTTTCTCGACGTATTCTACTATTTCCTTAGCGGTTCTCCCCGCTAACCCCAACTTCTCCATTGAGAGTCCCTCCTCCCAGAAGTCCCTACCTGTAGCGGCACAGGCTATGGTTATTAGTGCTTTTATTACGGGAGTGGGCACACCTATCTGATCTGCTAAGTGGGACACCGGAACTAGGCCGTAGGGGACATCTTCTGTAACGAACCTATGCTCTATAGAGGTCGGGGCTAGCTGCAACTGATAGGCGTAGCAGTTGAGTATGGTCTCGTAAAGATCCCTCCCCAACGCTCCGTAGAAGGCTCTAAGGGTCTCCTTTAGGCCTGGCAACTTCAATTCCAATCGCTCGCCGATAGATACGATTTCTCTATCTATAGCCTCCATTACCTTGGCCATCGCGGGGGTTACGTCGTAAGCCCTCCAGCTAGGCCCACCTACGTCCTCATAGTACGGGAAGAGAACTCTCTCAACTTTAGGTAAGTTTAGTAACGTACTCGGGGGGTGTAGTACTAGGTTTACGTTCGTTAGTGTGGTCTGAAGCACGTTTTTAGCCTTAACTATCCTTGATTTCGGGAACACCTCCTGTAAAACCGTTACGACCTCGTTTGTTCTCGTAGTTGGAAATGCTGCAACATCTAACTTGGCCTTTACTCCCTGCACTAAAACCTCGGCAGGACCTCTCTTCTTGGTTAAGTAGATTAGGCTCTCAGTCTCGGCTACGATAACGTCATTCTTGCACCCAGCATCTCTTAGAGTTTTAGCTACCACGAGGGCCCCGAAGTAGGCGGGCCATACTACGATTATTTGACCGTCTCTAAGGTGGGGTGCCATCTCCTTCGCGAATCTTTCCCTTCCAAAGGCTGGAACAACAAGCATTACTAGGTCGACTCCCTCGAGGGCTTCCTTAATATTTGTTGTTACTTTACCGGTTATTTTAGCGAAGCCGCTTCTGCCCCCACCTGGGAGCTGAAGCTCTTCGCCTGCCGGAAACTTGCGAGCTACAACATTGATACCTCCTCTCTCAAGGACGGGCTTGAGGTTGTTCGCGAACTCCGGCAGCTCATAAAGGTTAACCTCATGCCCGGTCATGGAAAGGTCCGCGGCCATGGTGAAGCCTCCGTGCCCTCCACCCAATATGGCTATTTTCATCGTTTTTCACCACCTAAAAAAGTCAGAGAACGTTTTTAAATCTTCATCGGGGCATAGTTGTGTAAAGTTTTTAAAATCTTAGGCTACTTGGGTTTCAAAACGATCTATGTCAACCCCGGAAGTGAGAATGGCTTAAGTAAAGCGGGAGGGAGATAGGGGACTTATATTTATTGATGTTTTGCCCTCAGAGATCAGCTCACTTACGAGTCTTCCAGTAATCGGGGCTAGTGCTATACCGTCCCCTTCGTGTCCTGTAGCTATTATGAGTCCCTCTATACCTTCAACGGGTCCTATGATTGGGTAGCCATCTGGAGTCGATGGTCTTAGTCCCGCGAACGCACGTATGATGTTGACTTTGCGTAGCCTTGGTAGGTACCTTAAGGTGTTCCTAGCTATAGCTAACATAGCCTCGAAACTCACGCTATCATTGTAGCCTACTAACTCCCTCGTACTTCCTAGAAGCAGATTGCCGTGTTCTGTCTGTTCTACTATTAACCCTACACCCAGCTTCCTTACTTCCTCGCTTACATCTTTCAGAACCTCAGGGTGAAGCTTCACTAGAATGTACTTAGCATCAAACAATATAGTGCGTACTATCGGCGGGAGCTTCTCTGTAACTAGAATCTGCCCTCTCTTAGGTACAACCGGTATCTTTACACCAAGCCTTTCCCCTATCTTTGAGGACTCTACTCCCGCAGCGCACACCACGAAGTCCGCTCTAATTCTCGTACCCGTGCTTGTACGAACCTCCTCAACGCGTTTGTTCTCCACGATTATTTCAGTAGCCTCACTCCTCAACATAACCTTCCCGCCGGAGGCCTTAAAGCCCTCCAGAAGGGCGAGGGTTAGGTAATGTGGGTGTATCTGGCCGTCAAGGGGCGAGTACGTTGCCCCCTCTAAGTCGTCTGCTAGTAGTGGACAGAGCTTCTTCGCCTCTACCGTGTTTATGATCCTAACCTCAAGACCTGCTTCCCTCTGCTTAGATACGAAGTCCTCCATAAGCTCCATCTCGTAGCGGTTCTCTATTAATATAAGGCCCCCACATCTCCTATAATATATAGGCAGGGGTAACTCCTTTGAGAGCTTCTCCACTTCATTAATGCTCTCCAACGCTAACTTTAGAAGAAGTCCCGGCCTCTTGGATTGAACTGCGAAAAAACCGTCGCAGGCCCCGGAGGTTCCTAGGAGTAGTCCCTTCCTCTCTAACAGGACAGTATCGATATTCCTTTTCGAGAGGTAGTAGGCTATTGCCGCGCCAATGACACCCCCGCCGATAACTACGATCTCGGCTTTCGCTTCACGTTCCATAAGGCTCACACGAACTCCCTTCGTGCTATTGCGCTGTAAACCATGTTGGCAAAGACTACGATGTCGAATACGGGCACTCCTAGAATATCTTGGATTAGCTTAGCGTAAGGTGGTAAGTTAGTACATTCTAAGACTACTGCAGCGATGTCAGGGTGCTCTTTCTTAAGCTCCATAGCGGCCTCAGCTACTTCCTTGCGTATCTTCTGGAAATCGCCCTCCGGGCTGTCTCCTAAGATCACCCTAGAGAACTCCCTCTTGTCCTCCAAGCCCTTTATTACGAGGGGAATTGAAGGATCTACACCAGCCTTCCTGAGGTGTTCCTCAGTTAGGTTTTTAGAGTTTGCTGTTATTACGGCAATTTTCCTACCCCCGACCATGGCGTGTACAAGAGGTATCAAGAGCAGGCTTGACGTGAACACGGGAACGTTTACACTTCTTGCTAGTTCGGGCTGGAAAAGGGCTAGAAAGCCGCAACAGGTTGTTATTGCCTTAGCCCCCTCTTCCTCCAGCTCCTGAGCTGCCTTAATGAACTCCGGCAGTAGGGATTCGTCGGTTCTTACGGCAACACGGTCTACCGTAGCTGCCTTCACTATCTTATGGCGTACTGGGAAGTTGAAAGTACTGAAGTGACCATGGTCTCCCGGAATCCTCGGGAACCTAGTATTAAGCATCAAGATTCCGATAAAGTCTCCGTAGAGGGGCTTACCTCCTCTAATTACCATATTATTCCCTTATTTAATCAGGTTACGCAGTTTATATCTTGTTGCGATTCACTTTGCCTCCTTAAGAAACGCGCCAAGCTCTACTGGACGTAGAGGAGGTCTGGGTCTATCGAGCTCTATTTCCGATATGTCCTTACCGATCATTTCAGCAAGAATCCTAGCTACAAGTAGGGAGCAGGTCTTTCCCTGGCAAAGACCTGCTCCAGCCCTAGTGACCCTCTTGATCTCCCTCAGGCTGCGGGCTCCTTTACGTATAGCCTCTCTGATCTCTTCTTCGGTAACTTCCTCGCAACGGCATATAATGACCTTACCTTTCTCCACGCTTAGCCACCTTTACATTTCTAGCATGTAGAGCATACTCCTTGGGCAGGCTTACTGTGACTACAAAAGTTTTATCAAACCTATCGACATAGAGAACCTCGACAACCCTACCTTTAGTAAGGAACCTCCCCCTCCTATCGAGGACTTCGACCTCCTCCCCGACCTTGGGTACCGGCAGCATCTCATACGGTAAGGACACCTTAGCTTCATCGGAGCTTAAGTCTACTACGAATATGGCTAGCCCGGGGCAGGCCGATATACATAGTTTGCAACCTACGCACCGGTTTTCGTCGAGAACCGGTAGGTTTGTTATAGGGTGCCCCACCTTAATTGCCCCGCGCGGACAAGCTAACTCGCAAACATTACATGGGATTTCCTGAAAGCACTCTATAACAGCCACAGGCCCCTTCTTCATCCTCTCTAATGACGGTACTCCGGGACACTTCCAGAACTCCTCGTCCGTAGGCACTCCTATAACATTTACCCCGATGGGTTCTTCGGTGTTCACCGTTACCCACCGATTCCTCTACCTCTCACTCTCTGCTTGAATTCCTTAAGGATCAGCTTCTTCGCCTCCTTTCTCGGTTCACCAAAGGGCCCGCTCCTCAGCTCGTCCAATCTCCTCCAGGATTCCTCAACTAAGGTGTTGAGCTCCTCCCTGCTGAGTAATTCACAGGAGGCGCCTATACCCGCCAGCTTACCCTCTTCTATAGCTACGCTAGCCTCCTCCACCCCCGCGACATCTCCGCAGACATACACCCCCTTTAGAGAGGTCTCCATCTTCTCATCGTGTAGTGGAGTCCAACCTCCAAGAGCTCTTAAGTGCAGATGTTCGCAACCAAGCATTCTAGTGAGTTCCACGTTAGGGCTCAATCCCACAGCTAGACACACTAAATCTACATCAAACTCTACCTCAGAACCAGCAACGGGTTTACCGTCCCTACCTACGCGCCAGACCACCGCCTTTTCCACCCACTCCCTCCCTCTTACCTCCCTAATTGTTGTCGATAACATTATGGGGACTCCCATTCTCAGGATCTTTGCCGCATGAACAGCCCACCCCCCTATTCTGGGTAGTATTTCAACTATAGCCACGAGCTCAGCTCCTGCTTGTAGTAACTGGTACGACACTATAAGCCCTACGTTACCTGAACCCGCCATAAGTACTCTCCTACCGGGTAATACCCTGTAAATGTTTACAAGAGTTTGAACTGCCCCAGCTCCCATAACCCCTGGTAAGGTCCAACCGGGGAAGGCTATGACATTCTCCTTAGCGCCTGTAGCTACGATAAGCTTCCTCACACGGACCTTGCTTACCCCTCTCTCCGGGTTACTTAACCACAGAGTCTTGATTTCACCTTCATAGGAGGTCCCTATAACGCTAGTTCTTAATGATATCGTCCCACCTAGCTTTTCAACTTCATTCAGCAGCCTCTCTCCTATTCTAAACCCTCTCATCCCTGCGTAGTGCTCCCTAGAGCCGAAGAACTTATGTATCTGTTTAAAGAGCTGTCCCCCTGGTAGAGGGTTCTCGTCTACTACTAGCACCCTTCTAAAACCCCTTCTAAGAACTTCAGCTGTTGCCGATAAGCCGGCGGGCCCTGAACCGACTACAACTACATCGTACTCTATCTCCATCACTGAGGCACCTCGACATTCATCCCGTCTCTTACGGGAGTTATACATGTTCTAACATTAGGCTGTCCGTCAACTACCATTATACATGAGTTGCAAAGCCCTATAGCGCAGAAGACCGACCTAGGTTCACAGTACTTATCGCTGTACCTAAAGATCTTATAACCAGCTGCGAGAAGAGCCGAGGCTACGGTATCCCACTCGAATGCTTTGACCTCCTCGCATTTACCGTTACGACAGAAATAGAATATAACTTCCCTAGTTCTCTTTAAGGGTCCCAATATGGGATGATCCCAAACCCTCGTGTAACTCCCCCTAAGAGGAGGAATTCAACAAAAAAAGTGCATAGTACCATAGGGAGCGGAAATGACCCTTCCCAGCGTTATCTGTAGGAGTTTAAGAATGGAAAAGCTAATGAGCTCAAACCTCGATCCCCTTTTTAACTTTCTCAACTAGTTCCTGTACCTCCTTGGGAGGCTCTTTGGTTAAGTAGCTTACTAAAACATAGACTGCGAACCCCGAAAGCAGTGAGGGCATAGCTATGTGGACATATCCATGCAGTCCGAGAGCGAACCACAGCAACCCAACTATGAATGATGTCACCAACGAATATATGGCCCCCTCCCTAGTACCCCTCTTCCAGTAGAGCCCCATTAATATAGGAACTACGAATACAGCAAGTCCGGACCACCCGAGCCAGGCACTCCACAGTATGAGTAGGGGCTGGAATGCTATTATTATGCCTAGTACCCCTACTATTATCGTCAGGATCCTGCTTAATGTTAATATCTCCCTCTCTGTTGCCTGGGGACGTAGTACCTTCCGATATATGTCGTTAGCTACCGAGGACACAGCCATGATCATTAGGGAGTCCGCTGTCGACATCATTGCTGCTAGTACAGCCCCCCAGTAGAGCCCAGTAGCAACCGGTCCTAGGTAAGTCTCTACAAGGAACGGTAGCGCAAGTTCAGTATTCTTTCCGGGAAGTGCCTCTGGAGAAGGCCATATAACTCTAGCAGCAAGGCCGCAGGTGAAGACTCCTATCCATAGAATCACTTGAAGAATTGTGGAAATTATTGAGGCCTTCCTAACTATGAGGTCGCTCTTAGCTATCATGAACTTGTTTAATAACGCCGGTTGCCCCATGTAGGATAATATGGACGCGAAGAGTATCAAGCTTATACCATAGAGTACTACACTAGGCGAAGCCCACGGTGAGAGCACAAAGCGAGGATCTTGCGCAGCTATTCTATCTACCCCCTCAAATAGCCTTAACCCTCCAGCGGCATAGAAGGCTAACGGGGGGAGGGTTATGCTTACCGCAGCCATCAGAGAGCCCTGAATGACATCTGTCCAGACGGCGGCCAACATACCGCCGAGGAGGCAATATATCACTACCACAGCGGTACCCAATATCGTTGATTCTAACATCCCCATTCCAAGTACGTACCGGAAAGCTATAGCTAGTTGGGCTTCTAAAGATCCTATATAGATTACGATAGATATGAGTATTATTGCTGCTGATACATAGCGAAGTATATGCGTTCTCTGGTCGTAGTACCGTACCTCCAACATATCAGGGATAGTTAGAGATCCCGTAATCTTCGAGAACCTCCTAACCAAAATTCCTAAGATGACATAGGAAGCTATCACTGCGAAGAGACCACTACCCCACATGGTCCAAGCTGCTTGGAAGGCTTCCCTATAGACCCAGCCACCAAACCCTAGGTAGAGCCAGCCGCTTAGAGCTGTGGTGTTGAAGCCGAACGCTACGATCCAAGGACCCATTCTCCTGCCAGCAACTATGAAATCCTCTAGAGTCTTAACGTACTTCGACGTTATTATACCTATAACTATACAGAGAACAATGTACGTTACGAGAATGACCGCAGAAATCATATTACTCTCTCACCCCCTTAATTTCTTCACGCTTAAGCTCTCTCATGCTGTATGCCACATAGAGTATTAGTGTCGTTAACATTATACCGACCACAATAGCATAGCTGACTAAGCTCTGCATAGTCTCACTAACAAGTAATAATTTCAAGCCCGGGTTTATATACTTTTCGTAACTTTCTACCTTCATTCTGCGACTGTTGTGTACGCTTTTCAAGGCGGAGAATACGTTTCATAAAGCTCATAAACTCCTGCAAAACAACGAAGCCCAGCAAAGGTGCTACACTTATGGGCTGTTCTCAATGGTAAGAGTAGTCCTAGCTAGGGTCCTGCCCGGGGATCCTATTAAAGCGGCTCTCGGACCTGACGTACCTGAGGAGGCTGCTCAAAGATATAGGGAGATGCTTAATCTAGATAAGCCGCTTTACCTCCAGTACTTCTATTGGCTCAGAGACGCCTTTCAGTTTAAGCTAGGTAAATCACTGGTGACTATGAGAGATGTAAGCGCTGACATAGCGGACTTCTTCCCCGCAACATTGGAACTGTTGCTCGCTTCAACAATATTCCGCATCATTGTCGCGTTCCCGCTGGGAGTGTTAAGCGGGAAAAAGCCCGGGTCCGCTATGGACAACGCTATGAGAGTTTTGGCGTATATCGGAATATGCATTCCGACCTTCGGGTGGGCTATCATACTCCAGCTAATCTTTGCTTATTGGCTCAACTGGCTTCCAGCTACTGGCAGGATCTCTGAGGAATTTATGAGTATCCACAGGGTGACGGGGCTTATGACTATCGACACTCTGATTGGTGGGAACCTCCCAGCATTTATAGATGCCTTAAAGCACCTACTGATACCTGCCGTGGCTCTTTCCATAGGTGGGGCTGTCCAAGAGGCTAGAATCCTGAGAGCAGGCATGATCGAAAATATCGGCAGGGATTACGTACTTAACATGAGGTCTCACGGTATCCCTGAAAGGATAATATACTTTAAGTACGTCTTTAAGCCATCAATAATAGCTGTAGTCCCAACTATGGGCTTAGACATAGCATCCTCAGTGGGCAACGCCTTCCTAGTTGAGACAATATGTAATTGGCCGGGGATGTCCAGGTATGGAATGATAGCTATGTTGAGGAAGGATCTCAATGCTATCATTGGGGTAGTGCTCGTCATAGGGTTAGTGTACATAGTAATAAACACCATAACCGACGTTATACTCTACGCGATTGACCCACGACTCAGGTTTAAGGAGCGTGAGGAGTCATAGTAAAGGTGGGTGGGACAGTGAGCAAGAATTATGATACACTAGTCCGTAAGGAAAGGGAGATGAGAATGGAAAGCTTAAGGAGGGTATGGTTTAGGTTCTCTAGGAACAAGCTGGCTATTGCTGGTTTCGTCATGTTAGTAGCTATAATATTATTGGCACTGCTAGCCGGATACGTAACACCGTATCCGAGCCATGCCGGTCTATACATAAACTTCAAAGAGAAGTTCCAGCCTCCAAGCCTCAAACACATATTCGGAACCGATATGTATGGTAGAGACGTGTTCACAAGAGTCATTTTCGGCTTTAGATACGCCCTCATGATGGTTGGAGTAGTACTTGGGATAATTGTCCCTGCGGGGACCGTCTTAGGATTACTCGCAGGTTACTATAGAGGAACCTTAATCGATCACATTATTAGCGGAGCATCAGAGGTATTCGTGGCGGTCCCACCGCTAGTCTTAGCGTTAGCTATATGCTCAGTACTGGAGCCTAACGTCCTTAACGCGTTGTTGGCGATAACTCTCATGTGGTGGCCGTGGTACATGAGAATGGTGCACTCGCTAACGTCTTCTCTACGTAATGAGCCTTACGTTTGGGCTGCTAAGGCCCTCGGTATGGGGACCGCTCACATACTCTTCAAGGAGCTTTTGCCTAATATGCTAGGACCTATACTAACTAAAGCTACTCTTGATGCTAGCTGGGTCATAATAATAGGAGCATCCATAAGCTTTGTAGGTCTTGGCGCGCAACCCCCAACACCGGATCTAGGAACTATGCTTTCAGAGTATTGTCGTTACCTACCGGCTTATTGGTGGATGACTCTCGGACCCTTACTTGGGGTCATAGTTCTTGTTCTCTCTTTTAACCTAGTGGGAGATGGACTTAGGGATGCCTTTGCTGGTGAGTAGATATGCCACTACTTGAAGTGAGAAATCTTTACGTGAACTACAGGAGCTACTGGTACACCTACCACGTTCTGAACGATGTATCTCTTCGTGTGAGTCAAGGAGAGAAAGTAGGTTTAATTGGGGAGTCAGGTAGTGGGAAGACTACGCTTCTGAAATCTGTTCTCCAAATACTGCCACCCCAGGGTAAGATAGTAAGTGGGGAAGTATTATGGAAGGGGACGAATCTCCTCAAGGCCAGCAAAAACTACCTCGATGGAATCAGAAGGAAGGAAGTGGGGATGATATTCCAAGACCCTCTCGGTGCCCTTAATCCTGTCTTCAAGATAAAGGATCAAATCCTTGACGTACTCAGGCACTCATACGACGGTCTTAGCGTGAAAGAGTACTTAGGCTTAGCCGAGGAGCTCCTTCGCAATGTCATGTTACCGGATCCTGTGAGAGTTCTAGAATCTTATCCGTTCCAACTAAGCGGTGGCATGAGACAGAGGGTGGTCATAGCTATGGCTCTCGCATCAGCGAGAAGCCTTTTACTGGCTGATGAACCGACGACTAACCTAGACGTAACTATTCAGGACCAAATACTTCGACTCATAAATAAGCTGGTAGGAAAAAAAGGTTTGAGTATGGTGCTAGTCTCACATGCTTTGGGTATGGTAGCTAGGATGACTCACAGGGTCTACGTGATGTATGCGGGTACCATAGTTGAGGAAGCACCAACCCGTGAGCTATTTAAGGATCCCCTACATCCATATACCGCGCTACTAATAGAGAGCGCACCAAGACTTTATATCAAGCGCCTTGGTGAGGGTATAGCAGGTAATCCTCCCGACTACAGATATCCACCTCCCGGATGTAGGTTCCACCCTAGATGTCCCCGCGCTATGGATGTGTGCAAGAAGATGAAACCCCAAACATTGAGATATCTCGCAGTAGATACGTAGCGTGTCACTTATATAGTGAGAAGATTGTGGGTGGCACTAATGTTAGCTGAGGACAATCCGAACTGGGGCTTGGAGACGCTCCTCGTAGTAAGGAACCTTAAGAAACACTTTAACACCCCGAGAGGGATTGTAAGAGCAGTGGACGATGTCTCCTTCTTTATGACTACTGGAGAGACCCTGGCTTTAGTCGGTGAGTCAGGATCGGGTAAAACGACTACGGCACACGTTATCATGGGTTTCTATACACCCACGGAAGGCTCGGTTATCTACAAAGGTACCGACATAGACATCCCCATCGAGAAAAGGCCTCTCTGGCTAAAGAAGGAGATTCAGATAGTACTTCAAGATCTCGCTACATCGCTTAACCCGAAGAAAACTATCAAAGAAATTATTGAGGCTGCTGTAAAGGTTCATGGATGGAGCAGAAAGATTGAGAGGCTTGAAAGAGTCCTAGAGCTCATGGACTACCTTGGACTGCCTGAGGAGTACCTCTTTAAACGCCCCACCGAGATAGGTGGTGGCGAGAAGCAGTTAGTAGCTTTGGCGCGGGCTCTTGCCGTCGGTCCAACTATCCTAATACTTGACGAACCAACCTCGGCCCTAGATGTCTCGGCCCAGTCAAGGGTGTTGAAGACTCTTTTAAAAATTCAGAAGGATCGAGGAGTTTCATACCTGTTAATAACACATGATCTAAGCGTTGTCAGAAACATATCGAGAAGGGTGATAATAATGTATCTAGGTAAGATATGTGAGGTAGCTGACACTGAGGAGTTCTTTAGCAAGCCAGCACATCCGTACACACAGATGCTACTTTCATCGATACCGACTATGAGCGAGGAAGATGAAAGGATCTTACCTAAGAAAATAGAATCCAGAGGTGAAATACCCAGTGCCATCAACCCACCGCCGGGGTGCAGATTCCACACCCGGTGTCCATATGCGATGGAAATTTGCAAAAAGAGGGAGCCGCCAGCACTTAACATAGGAAGCTCACAGCACCTAGTATATTGTTGGCTCTACTCACAGGGCAACACTTAAATGAAGCTTTCCAAACCATCATAAATGCTCGCAGTCCTCAGAAAAGTACTTCTCATTTATCTCATATTTCTATCTATCATTCTTTCAGATCAGTAGCTCAGTTAGTATTCTAGCCAGTATAGTTCGTGAGGCTATGACGGGTTTCCTTACAATCCCCTGAATTATGCTCCTTTGTTCTAGGGTATAGCCCATGCAATCCATGATCACTAGGGATACCCTATCTGATAAGAGCTTACTGGCTACCTTAGCGAAATCTTGGATTGTTGAGGTATAAGGCGATACTGGGTAAACAATAACATCGCTGAAAAATTCACGCCACTTATTCCTAGCATATTCTACCTGTGCCTGATCCGGTATTAGAATACCCACAGGACCTCGAAGCCTTAGACTAGAGGCCGCACCCTTCAGGACTTTCTCGGGATAGATTATTGGTGAGCTTGAGGAAAACTCCGGGAACTCCCCCGTGCAGAGTATGACTATTAAGTCAACGCCTAAGGAGTTTAGATGATCTATCTTCTTTTGGAGTAGTGGAATGATCTTATTCTTCGATATCTTGACTTCGACCCCGGTACGGAGCCTAGTGACGTATACGGTATCCCCCTCAGCCGGAGCTAGATCGGCCTTAATACATTGTTCATCGTAGTCATCTAGAGCTCCAGCCTCAACGACCTCGACTTCTCTCGGCAGAAGTTCACGCAAATCCTTCATAATATCAGTCCTTGGCGACTGTCCTATAGTTAGGAAGCCTACCCTAATTCCTAGCACACCCGATATTGTTTCCTTTCAAGCTAAAAAAGTTATATCATCTAACAAATACCGAACTTGAGAGCCCTCATTACTGCGATGGCTTTATCCGCAAATGGTACTCTATTGTTTACCTAATTTCTTAGCTAATTCGGCTAGTTTAGGCTCTACGAACTTTCCTTTATCGAGTATTTGCCTACCGTCTAGCCATACCGATGAGTTTAAGCATACTCCATCCGTATGTGAGGGGGCTTCTATGGGGGCCGAACCGGTTAGCCTGCGACTCACATAGCCTATACCCCACTCGGTAGCTCCCCAGACTCGCTCATCCTCAAGTATATTACCAGTTAGTTTAGCTCCTGGATTAAGCCCGAAGCTGAGATGAGCTAGTCTCAACATCTGAGGATGGTTGAACCCTCTGAGCCACTTCTCGAATGCCATAGCTTCTTCACCTCCCTCAATACTCACTATCACGCCCTCCTTAACATGCAGTTTGATAGGCTCCTTGAGAAGTCCTAAAGGTGGGTAGACTGAGCCATCGAAAACTATCATACCGCTAATGGTCTCAAACTTCGGGGCTATGCTTATCTGACCTGGTAACATATGCGAGCCTGGTGTGAATGCTTCTCCCTTATTGTTCAATACCGGGCTCTCCGGTCCCCTCTCAAACTCTACATCCGTTCCTGCTGGGGTTGTTATCTTGATGTGCCTGGTTGCCTTTAACATATCAGCGAGGGTATCCTGGAACACCCTGAGAATCTGCAGATCCACCCGATCAATAACTCTGACCATCATGTCCACGTCCATACCGACTAGGCATAAGTGCCTTAACTTTCTGTTCCGCGCTACAGCATTCTCATACGTTGTTGAGTATAGAAGCCACTTATAATTAAACTCCACCCACACATCAGCACTAGCTAGTAAAGATGAGAGAGCTTCCACAGGAATTACTGGGTCTGTCTGCTTCCCTACACCGAATGGTGATGCTATCATCCACACTGCTAGAGGTTTGGCCCCCGCATGGTATACGGCCCCTGCGGTTATATCAATAACTCTCTGATCCGACTCAGTATCCGCTGTAATGATGACTGTCTCTCCAGGCTTCAGCCCAAGCATCTCATTTACGAGCTTGTACGCTGCGCGATAAATTTCCCACTCCATATATTGAGGCACGAAATCTCACCACAAATAAGTTATCGGGAATCCTTTTTCAACTCTTCGCATGATAGATGTTCCAGAAGCCTAGACTTCTCAGGGAGGAATAGAACTACGCCCAAGAACATCGCAAGGTTTTAGCACCTTCCTTGTGTAGGGGGTAGCAAATTAAGCACGCAAGCTTCCAAAGACTTAAGCTTGAGTAGCTCAGTACTTCGCTGGCAAATCCCCCTCTATTTATAGAGTTGAACACATACCGGATCCATACTGGGTCTATCCCAGATAGAGGTTACGTTTTCGACGGAATCAGAGACTTGCCCGTTTTGCTTAATGTCTCATTCTTATCACGATGAGTTATGTGTTGGGAAAGACCTTATTTTGGCTGAGGGTGTTAGTGGGGTAGGTGAGGTTGGTGAGGGCGTCACTGCTTAAGGTTCTTGTGAGGGTTGAGGGTGAGGTTAGATTCGAGGATCTGTGCAGGTTGGTCGGGCTTAGTAGGAGTACTATTAGAAGGTATCTGAGGGAGTTGCTCGGTGAGGGTCTCCTAACTGAGGTGTCTAGCGGTGTTTATGTGCTGACTGATAGGGGTAGGCGGGTTAAGGAGCTACTTCAGAGGACGTTGAGTGAGGTCGGTAGTGATAGAGCGTACTTAGTGACCGACCCAGGTGCGGGGGCTCCCATACCCCTCAAGATTAGGAGCCTGAAACAGCTCTACGCAGTAATCAAATACGGGCTTGCCCCTGAGGAGGTGCTTAGAGAGCATCTTAGGAGGGGGTACATCTCGGCCTGGGTCAGGGACGTGCTAGGTGATGAGGTGCTAGCCGCTAAGCTGAGGACCGATGACCTAGGGGAGGCTACTAGGGTAATAGAGGAGCTAATCAGCCTAGTTGAATGAACTACTTGACCTCCACCTCACTAGTAGGGTAGAAGACCTTGTTGCTGAGGATAAGGTAAAAAAAGCTTTAGAAGCCTACGTGCCTCTCCTTAGGCACCCCGCAGATGGGGCACTTCTGCGGTGGTTCTGCACCGACGTATGTGTAGCCGCATACCGGGCATATCCATACTTTACCATCTAAGGGCCAGTCCTGACCCTTATCTACATATCCCTTAGCCTCCTTGTAGAGCTGGGCATGTACCTGCTCAGCTTTATATGCGTAGCTAAAGCTTAGTTCAGCCTCCCTCTCACCTTGGTGCCTAGCTATCTCTAGGTACACCGGGTACATCTCCGAGACCTCGAACTCCTCACCCTTTATCGCTAAGTCTAGGTTCTTGCTAGTGCTACCCGGTCCTATAGGGGCTCCCGCAGCCACCTTAGCATCCTCATTGAACTCCCTTAGAGCTCTGTAGTGGTTAGTAGCGTGTACCTGCTCAGCATATGCTACGGCCCTAAATAGCCTAGCAACATTTCTGAAGCCCTCCCGCTCAGCTATATCAGCGAAGATAAGGTACCTCATGTGGGCCATGGACTCCCCTCCAAACGCTGATAGGAGTGCGTCCTTAGTCATAGGTCTAACCATAACAGACACCACATATAGGTAACCCCTAAGGGTTAATATACCTTGCAACTGAGAGCCCCTTCAGGACAGGGAGGAGGTCAGCAACACAGCGAACTTGACAATATTTTAGGTGGGTCTCTCTCCCTTAAAGCTAGCATATCTTATATTAACATTTCGACAGATTTAAAACCTTAAAACTATAGAATATGCTGAGGATGATGTGTTTGAGTGCTGCCCCTCCTACGAAAGTAGATGGAGTGCTTAGCGCTAATAACCTCAACCTCTTTGTCGGTGATTTCGGGGATCTTGAGGTTGTGGCTAGACTGCTCCAGAGGGTTCTCGGCAATGTAAAGCTCCTTGGCTATAAGCTTCACAATGGCGAGGTCAGGTTCGGTGAGGTAGATGATGTGAGTGAGGTCCCTACTGATGTAGCTGATGTTCAGAGGCCAGGCCACTACAGACTCACACCTGGTTACAGGTTCAGACACAGCTTCAGCTCCCCTAAGGCATTTCTTCTACCTCCCGAGCACACTATCTTAACTACCTCCCCAAACTACGGTGTCGTGGAGTACGATTCCAGCCCTGAGTGCGGTGTAGTGTTCTTTGGTGTAAAGCCTTGCGATCGTAAAGCTGTGGAGATACTTGATCGCGTAATATACGGCAAGAACCCTGTCTACACTAAGAGAAGAGATGCTGTGAGAGCTATCGTCATTGAGGAGTGCCTAGAGCCTGGGGAAACATGCTTCTGCAGTGCCGTAAATGCGGGCCCTACAGTATCGACAGGCTTTGACTTAGCTTACGCAAGGCTCCATAAGGATCTCTACATATTTAAGTACGGTAGCCCGCTCGGAGAGAGGGTACTAAGTAGGGCAAGGCTCCGAAGAGCTGAGGAGAGCCACGTTAAAGAGTATGCTGAGATGGTGGGCAAGGCGGTGTCAACAATGAACGCTAGGGTTCCAAACATTAGGGACGTGCAGAAGGCCCTTAACGAAGAGATCAGCGACAGGAGGTTCTGGGAGGAGGTGACGTCGAAGTGTGTAGGGTGCGGGAACTGCAACTATGTGTGCCCCACATGCTTCTGCATAGAAGTGGAGGACGTCGTTGAGGGCGACCGCAGCAGGAGAGTTGGTATCTGGGCCGGCTGCCGCACCTACACATACGGTCTCGTTGCGGGAGGTCACTTCAGGCGCGAGCTGTACACAAGGTACAGACATTTCGTACTACACAAGTTTTTGTTTTACCCGAAGCAGGTGGGCGATGTCGGATGTGTTGGTTGTGGGAGATGCTCTACGTGGTGTCCTCTCGGGTTAGACCTGAAGGACGTGCTAAAGCACCTAACCGAGGTGAAAACGCGGTGAAGGATGCCCGCATGGCTAACCCATTTAAATTCAGGAAAGCTGCTGTCATCGACAAAGTAGGGGAGGCACCTGGCGTGTATACATATACAATCAAATACGACGAGGTACTCGAAGCATCGCCAGGGCAGTTCAACATGCTCTACGTCTACGGGCTCGGGGAGGTACCTATATCGCTGTCTAATATTCCAACCATAAAGAACGGTCAAACAATAATCCAACACACGGTTAGAGTCGTAGGAGCTGTGACTAGGGCGATCGTTTCGAGGTTGGAGATAGGGTCATTCGTAGGTGTTAGAGGGCCTTACGGGAACGGATGGCCGTTGAGAGATGTTGAGGGGAGGGACATCGTTATTATTGGTGGGGGTATAGGTATGGCGCCCCTGAGACCCGTAATTAAGTACATTGAGCGTTATCGTGAGAAGTTCGGGAGAGTGAACATATTGTTCGGTGCTAGGACCCCGAGAGATCTACTCTACAAGTACGAGCTTGATAGCTATTCTACGATCCCGAACACTAAGCTAGTACTGTCATCGGACACCCCTGCGGAGGGTTGGGAGCATCATGTAGGTTTCGTCACGGACCTTATAGACGGCGTCGACGTAGACGTGAGGAATGCCGTTGCTTTCGTGTGCGGTCCCGAGGTCATGATGCGTGTATCTACTAGAAAGCTTTTGGGTAGGGGGTTCAGGAAGGATGACCTATACCTCTCACTTGAGAGAAGGATGAGATGCGGTGTCGGTGTCTGCGGTACTTGCCAGTTCGGGCACTACTTCGTCTGTAAAGACGGGCCGGTCTTCAGATACAGCGATATCGAGGAATACCTCCTAGTCGAGGAGATATAGATGTACAAAGTTAGCTTGATAAAGCTGACCTCATGCTCCGGTTGTATAAGTGAGGTAGTGTACGCTTTCACATATAGCGACATAACAAATAACTACGGCATCGTGTACTCTACGGAGCTCACTGACTCCGGGGAGATGGGGGAGGTCGATATAGCGCTGATTGAGGGCTCTGTATCCGATGAGCAGCAGGAGAAGCTTGTGAAGAGCGTCAGAGCGAAAGCAAAGTTTGTTGCGGCTATAGGGACTTGCGCTATTATGGGTGGTATACAGAGCATGAGGGCAGGTAGCGACATAGATACCGTTAAGGGAGCTGTCTACCCGGAGCCTCAGTATGTGGACGTCTACGGTATGCCAAAGCCTATTACTGACGTCGTAAATGTGGACTTCGCCCTCCCAGGATGTCCGATCAACGGCGATGCTTTAGTTCAGCTATTGAGGAAGTATGCTTTAGGAGGGCTACCCGTAGTGATACATGAAGTAGTTTGCGCTACTTGCAAGAGAAAGGGCTTGGAGTGCGTTACGGTTTCGAAAGGTGTGCCGTGTCTAGGCCCCATAACCATTAGCGGTTGTGGGGCTATCTGCCCATCATTTGGTAGAGGGTGCTATGGCTGCTTCGGGATTAAGCACTCTGATCTAAATAAAGAGAAGCTCGAAGCTTTCTCCAACCGCCTAGTAGAGCTGGGCGCGGGTAGGGAGGACCTGGAGGTGTCAATTAAAGGCTTCGGCTATAAGACGTATTCGATGCTGACAAAAGCCGCGAAAGATGGGAGGAGGTGACACAGCATGAAGACAGTGCTGACTAGGGTTGAGGGGGAGGGAAGCGCGGTGATCGTAGAAAGGGAGGGTTATGTAGATAGCGTGATCTACGAAGTCTCCGAGGCACCGAGATTCTTTGAGTACCTCGTCATAGGTAAGAGCCCGGAGAGGGTGGTGGATATCGTAAGCAGGATATGCGGCATATGCGGAACCTCCTACAACTTCGTTGCTTCCACGGCCTTCGAGAAGTGTTTTAGTGTGGATGTCGACTACGAGGTAGCTACTCTAAGAGAAGCCCTACACCTTGCGGAGAGGGTGAAGAGCCACATACTGCATCTCTTCTACTTGAACCTACCCGATCTTGTGGGGACAGCCTCATTTGAGGGGTTCCTACAGCGAAATCCTGAGCTTGCTAGGGATGCTGTGGCTGTCCTAGCATGGTCTAGGAAGGTCATGGAGGTGCTTGGAGGTAGGATGCATAACGTTGTCAACATGAAGATAGGTGGAGTCCATAAGGTACCGGATAAGAGCGATGTTGAGAGGGTTGCGAAGGAGTTGGGTTCTGTGATGAAGTCGTTCCTTGAGTTTGCGAGCTTCACGCTATGTCTTAGAGACTCTGATGAATCTGCATGGAAGATGGATGTGAGGGTCCATCAAGCATCCCTGTACACACCTACATATGAGTACCCCCACCACGGCGACAAAGTGTTGATGGATGGGGATGTATACAGTCTCTCAGAATTCTACGGGAACACCGTTAAGTATCGGCAGGTACCGTACTCAACAGCAATACACTGCAGAATTAAAGGCGTTGAAAGCTATGTTGTAGGACCCATAGCGAGGTTCAACCATTTCTACAGCAGCCTACACAAGGAGGTCAGGGACTTCCTGAGGGCACACGGGTGGGAGGCCCCACTAGGTAGCGTGAAGCAGAGCTATGTTGCCCGCATTGCCGAGACCTTCGACGCCCTCCTAACGCTTGAGAGATTCTTCGACGCTTTTAGGGGTATCGCCGTGCCCTGCACCGCTACCCCCGCAAAGGGGGAGTACGTGTGTGAGTATGCTGTAGAGGCTCCTAGGGGGATACTCTACCACAAATATGTCGTTAGGGATGGTAAGATAATAGCATGCGATATTATAGCTCCCACAACACAGAACCTAGCTGCTATGAACGACATAGCGACAGCTACGCTGCGAGGCAGGAGGGTTGACCCGAACGCCGTAGCCATAGTTAAGAAGATCGCTGTAGCCTTTGATCCGTGCTTATCATGCTCAGTGCATGCCCTACCCGTCAAGATCATTAAAGCCGACGATAACATCGTGGGGCTGTTTTAGTTCCCATAATCATTTGTATCGCTCATATTTGTTGATATCTAAGCCCTCTTAGCGCTGTGAGGTATGCTGACTCTACAGAAATTTTATGAAGTCTTCTGTAACTAGATGTGTGGATGAACTCTGTGAGCTAGGTGAGGGGGACTCCCAGGGCCGTCTTCGGCGGAGGGAGCTGGGAGTGAGCCGCCAGGCGACTGGCGGCAACCACTCCCGCAGCACGGGGGCGGCCTCAGAGGAAGCCGTTGAGAGGCAGATGGTGAGGAGCCGATGAAGATGAAAGACTGTGAACCACCATCTGCTGAGAAACGGTGTAAGACAGAGCTGGGACAACACATTAACTACACCTTAAGTGCTCTAGCCCCTCTTCTCGATCTGGAGAATGGGGAAAGCCGATAACTAACCCTTTGAGATCTCAGCACGTTTTAGCTATGTGTCTACACCTGAAAACTTCCTGTGCCTTTCATGCTCATGTACTTCTCGTACCACTCCACAGCCAGTTTCAAGGCCCTAACAGCCTCCTCAGGGGTTCTGTAGTACGGTACGGACAGCTCCTTTTCCAGTTCTCTGGAGTGCTCCACTGTGTAGCTACCGCCGGGTGCTACTAACGCTACCGGCTTCCCTCTAAGGCCCCTCACCCCCTTGATTAGCTCAGCGAATTTCCTAGGGTCGAATGCCGGGGACTGCATGAGGGCTATAACGATCACGGAATCTACGTTCGGATCGTTGGCGACGGCCTCCACAGCTGCGGCATACCTCTCCGGAGGGGCGTCGCCGAGGATGTCCACTGGGTTGCTTGTGGAAGCAGCTGGGGGTAGGACCCTCCTCAACTGCTCTGTAGTGCTAGCTGCGAGCCGGGCTAGGTCTAGCCCTAGAGATTCTACGGAGTCTACCGCCAGGACTCCGGCCCCTCCGCCGTTAGTCACTATACCGACCCTCCTACCCTTAGGGATCATCCCCCTCGCGAACAGCTTGAGCACGCTTATCAGCTCCCCCAAGCCATCCACAGTCACAGCACCAGCCTGCCTTACCGCTGAGGCGAATACCTCACCCCTACCAGCTAGGGAACCTGTGTGTGAGGTTGCTGCCCTACCGCCGGCCTCTGTCTTACCGCCTTTGAGGACCACCACCGGCTTACTCCTAGCTACAGCTTTCCTCACACTCTCCATGAACCTCCTGCCGTCCTCAACTCCTTCAACGTACATCGCGATCACGGTGGTCCTAGGGTCCTCCGCTAGGTATTCCACCAGCTCCCACTCCTTTATGTCTGCAGCGTTACCGTAGCTTACGAACTTGCTCAGCCCTATGCCGGCCTCAGCTAGCCAGTCAAGTATAGCGGCACCAAGAGCACCTGACTGCGACAGGAACGCCACGCCCCCAGCTCCAGGCTTCGCCTGCCTATCGTTCGGGTTGAATATTGTGTCGAGCCCGCTCCAGGGGTCATACACACCGAGGCAGTTCGGCCCTAGGATACGCATACCGCAGGATCTAGCCGCACTAACGAGCTCGGCTTCGAGCTTAGCTCCTTCAGGGCCCGTCTCCTTGAAGCCCGCGCTAACAACTATGGAGACCCTAGTACCCAGGCCGCAGAGATCCCTCACCACCTCAGGTGTCGAGCCAGCTGGGACAGCTAATACCGCTAAGTCCGGAGCCTTAGGCAGGTCCCTCACGCTCCTATAGCACCTCAAACCGAGGACGCTGTCGTACTTGTAGTTAACTGGCAGTATCTCTCCCTTGAACGTGGCGAGCAGGTTCTCGAGGACCGCCCTACCTACAGTACCCGCCCTCTCCGAAGCTCCAACGACCGCTACGCTCCTCGGGTTAAACAGCCTGTGTAGCCACTCCAACATTGCCCAAATTAACACTAGGGAGGCACTACAAAAAAGCGTGGCACCCTAGGAGAGTCCCAGACACCGGACCTTCTCGGCTGTATTGAGTTAGCACATAAACAGCACATCAACTACCTCGGGAACTTTGAGTACTCTCGTGCTCCACCGCAGCAGATATTTTGCATTCGGAGCGCTATCCGGTGGTCGTAGCTATGGTTAGCTCCTCAATCCACGTTAGAAGGGCCTCCGAGGGGGACTTGAAGGATATCTGCAGGATAATGCTCTCCACAGACCCGTACCTGACCCTCAGGTACACGGAGGACATGTGCTACGACGTCGCGGTCTCCGGGTTAGAGGAGGGCTGGGTAGGGGTTGCCGAGTATGGTGGAGAGGTCGCCGGCTTCATAATTTTCAGGGTATTCGATGGTTTCCCGCTGGGAGGGTACGTGAGGGCCTTAGCTGTTGATGAGAGGTTCCGCGGCATGGGTGTTGGGAGGGCCTTAATGAGCTACGCAGAGGAGAAGATATTCAGGTATAGGAGGAACGTCTTCCTACTAGTATCGTCATTCAACTACAGGGCAATGAGGTTCTACAGATCGTTAGGGTATGAACCTATCGGGGAGATAAAGGACGCCATCATTGAGGGGGCGTCTGAGTACATATTCCGTAAGAAGAGACCCTCCACTTCCTAAGGTGTCTAACTCCCTCGCTTTTCAGGCGGAACCTTCAGCTAGAGAACCCTCGGAGCCCGACCTTAAGGTTAATAACCGTAGACGCTGAGTTCAGGCGGGGTTCCCATGATAGTGAATACGAAGGTTGTACCGGAGTTTAGAGTACCTGGAAGTAGGTCGATTAGAGTGGCTTTAGATCCTAGACTAGGTAATTACGATAAAGCTACGGTCACCGCTGTCACCATAGAGCCTGGGGGCACTACGGGACTCCACCAGCACACATCCGACGAGCTGATATATGTAGTCTCCGGTAGGGGTAGGGCTACCCTGGTAGATGGGGAAGTGAAGCTGGAGAGGGACGTAGAGGGAGGTTACATCATAGTAGCTAGAGCGGGGGTCAAGCACGAGACCAGGAACACCGGCGATGAGCCCTTGAAGCTCTACTGCGTCTTCATACCACCGCTACCAGCAGAGGGATACTTCGCGGAAGCTCTTAGGCTAGCTAAGAGCTCGAGGTAGGGTATACCCACATACATAAGGACAGCTGCTTCAGTGAGCTTGTTCTTTTGTGATGAATTAGGTGCTCGATATGTGGGGTCTCCGGGGTGGCCCCGAACGCCCCTAGGGCGGGTGCTACCCAAAGAAGCGATGCTGGGGATGAGGCAATGACGATAAAAAACTATATAAATCTGTACACGAGCTGGACTCTCGATGTCGTAGCTTAAAGTATATCCTGCTATGGATGATCTATATAGAGCCATTCTCCGTTCTTCGAGAGGAAGTCCTTCCTCTCCTTTTCCGTTGTCGGTCTCACAGCGAACTCGCAGTACTCATCGCCATCGGGAACGCACCTGGTGTGTACTAGCTTGTAGTTCGGGTTGTAGGCCATGTACTTAGCGACGTCCATGTAGCAGTAGAGGCGGCCGAGCTTATCCTCGCCAAGTTCCCTCCAAACCTTCGCTAGTACACACCCGTACGCCCTAACCCTCTTCTCACCCTCAACTTCGACTACCTCGATCTTGTCGTGCATACCGTAAGGTGGGATCCTGTACGTGGGGGCTTTATCGAAGTTCTCGGGGGTGGGTTCCAGTCCCATCCCCACTACCTCCTCCCCAGTCTTCTCACCTATGATCCTACCGTACTCCTTTATGGCTCTGGCAATCACCTTCAAACCCCTCTCCGCAGCCGCTATTGCGGCCCTTAAACTAGCCCCACCTCCACCAATAACTAAGACATCAGCAACAGCCACCCTTACCAACACGACCGCCAAGCAGTTTCCGCTAGCCTCCTTTAATCTATCCATGCCACCACAACCCGCACCCCACCACCTAGAGTTTCACAGCGCCTTGACTGCGATGCCTCACGATGTTGCGTGCGGGAAGGCTGCGACTCGTTCGAGGATGGGGACATGAGTTGGGTGTGCTGACCTCCCCCACCCTCTAGGGTTAGGCTTTCAGTTGTTAGTGTTAGATTTGTAGGACATAGGGCTCCGTGAACTGCTATGAGGTCTGCCCCTACTTCGAGTCCTCCCCGAAAGCTGTGCTGAGGGAATTGACTATTAGCCTAACGACCTTCTTCTCGGCATTCCTTAAGTGTTCGTTGAAGGTTGAGTGGGAGATTCCTAGCTGCTTAGAGACTTCGCGTGAGTCCTGGAGCCTCGGTTTGCTGAAGTAGCCCAGCTGGAACGCGGTGATGAGGGCTTTGAGCTCCATGTATGAGAGCTCGGTCGCTATGTCCTGGGCTGTTATAAAGGTGTTGTGGAAGCTGCCAACGCTCGCTGCGGGATTGTCTGCACGGAACCATACCTCCGTCTTTACCGGAGCGCTCTCGATGATCGATTTAATCAACTGCTTGATGTTCTTGGCGGGGGCTACTATAGGGTAGTACCTAACACCTTTCCTGATCACTATAGGACCGCTCAAAACGGAGTCAGCGGCATAGAGGGCTCTGAAGGTGCCCATCTGCTTCCTAGTCACGAGTAGTGCGGCCTGGTTAGACCTTCTCTTCACTATCTTATAGTCTAAAAGGTACGGATCTCTCTCAAGGACCTTAAAGAAGTAGCTCACATCAGTTGCTGACCTGGCCTTAAGCTCTGCCATGTAGTAGACTGAGGTATCGATCAGGGTCGCGAAAGGAACAACTATGAGTGACTCGGTGCGGTCCTTGGTGAACTCGTGGAGAGATTCATCAGCATGTATTATGCATAGAGTGCCCCGAATTCTGCCCTTCATACAACCACTTTATACTGCTTACTATTAGAGTAGAGTTAATATGGCTTAAAAACAGACAATCGAACTGGTCTGACATACCCCACCGAGAATATGCCAGTAGAACGCATTTCTGTGCTTAAGTCAATCCCCTTCTGAGGTGGTTCCACACTGAAGGATCCCGTAATTGACTTACTGGACTCACTGGTAAGCATAAACACAACCAACGACCCTGTTAAGGGGTTGAAGCCTGGCAGGGCTGCTGTAGACTTCGTTAGGGACACACTAACTGAGTGGGGTATTGAAGCAAGAGTTGTTGAGAGCGGTGGGTACTACTCGGTATATGGGTGGATCGGGGAGGGGGAACCTTCCGTGATGTTTATGGCGCACCTAGATGTGGTTCCCGTGAAGGTTGATGAGTGGAGCTATGACCCGTTCAAGCTGACTGTAGTAGGTGGTAAGGCCTTTGGGAGGGGTACCGTTGACGATAAAGGCAATGTAGTTGGTGTGATGCTGGCGCTCAAGGAACTCATGAGCAAGAACATTAAGGGGAAAGTCCTCTACGCATTCACGACAGATGAGGAGGTGGGAGGTGCTCACGGAGCTAAAGTACTAGCAGAGAGGCTTGCAAGGGAGAACTCCCTACCTAGGTACCTGATTAATGCCGATGGCATAGGGATGTCCCCCATAATTAGGAGAAGGAAGATCTTTAGGGCAACACTAGAAGCACCTCAGGAGAAGATCCGTGCTGTAGGTACTATTAGGAGAAAGGACTTCGAGCTGAGAACCCCTATTGTCCCGACTAGACACGCCGCATGGTTCGTACCGGGCGTCGATACCCACCCCCTCATAGCGGCATCCCTCTTCATGCTAAGTAACCTAGAACTCCGAGCGGTTAGCATCAGCGGGTCCTTCATTAAGACCAACGTACTGCCGTCAGCTGTTTCCTTGGAGTATGTCGAGCCCTCCGGGGACGGCGGGGAGGTAGAGGTCGATGCTGGGCTTACAGAGCTTCTCCGCGTGCTCATGCCCTTAAGTAGGGCCCCGGTACCGGTACAGCTTTACAGCGATTACGGTGTGTCCGTGACCCCCAATGTCTACGGCCTCCGCAACGGTAAGCATGTTGTTGAGGTCGATATAAGGGCTATGGCGGATGATGTCAAAATCATTAAAGACGCGTTAACCCGTGTGGTTTCTGAGGTAGCTCCTAAGGTTAGAGTGGACGTGGTCGATGAGAGCGGTGGAGGATATCTCTACCTCCCACCGACCGACGAGCTCGTTAAGGTGTCCCTCCAGGTACTCAGAAGCCTGGGACTCGAGGCATACCCAATAGAGGCGCCGGGGGCTTCGGACTCGAGGCACTTCACACCACTAGGTGTTAAGTGCTTGGACTTCGGACCTAAAGGAGGAAACAACCACGGCCCTGATGAGTGGGTCGACCTAAACACCCTTAGATTGCTACCCAAGTTCTACGCCGACGTCGCGGTAGGACTTATGAGAGGGGTGATGTAGGTGGCTATATCAATAGAGAACCCGGCATTCTGGATTACAGTGCTCTTAGGTCTCTTCGCGATCGGCGATATAGCAGCTGCCGCCACTAAGGCTAAGCTGTCCTCAGTATTCGTTGCCTTAATGCTGGCCCTAATAGGCTTCCTCACCGGGATCTTCCCACCTAACTTCATAGATAGGGCAGGACTCACCGCAGTCGCTACATATGCTTCGGCGTTCCTCATATTCCACATGGGGACCTTAATAGAGATACGTCAATTCATAGAGCAGTGGAGAACAGTCGTCTTAGCTGTGTTCTCCATGATAGCTGTGATATTGCTGCTAGGTCCTATAGGGCCCTTCCTAATAGGAAGGGCAGAGACCTTAGTGAGCATTCCGATCATTAACGGTGGGATAATAGCTACTCAAATAATGGTTGGAGGAGCATCAGCGAAGGGTTATACATTGGCAGCTGCTCTAGGTGCCCTAGTGTACGCTATCCAGAAGTTTGTGGGAACACCGATAGCATCATACTTTGGCGTTAGGGAAGCTAAGAAATTGGTTAAGCTATATAGGGAGGGAAAGATTAAGCTTCAGAGAAGCGAGGCTTCCCCTGAGAGGAAGTACCCCGGATACCATGTCATAGACTACAGAAAGTACCAAAAATACCTCACCGACTTCGTGCTCCTAGCTGTGAGCGGGGTCTTCGCGTGGCTCTCGATGTTACTGGACTCACTAACCGGTCTAAACTACTCGATATGGGCCCTAATACTCGGGATCGTTGTTAGCTACGTTGGGCTACTTCCCAATAAGGTCCTTGAGCTAGCTAAGGCCTCCGGGTGGTTCATGGTCGTGATCTTCGCGTCCATAATACCCTCCCTAGCTAAGGTCAAAGTAGGCGATCTCCTAACGCTAGCATACCAGCTAACGGTAGTCTTCGTAGTTAGCGTGGCGGCCGTCTTCATCTTCCTCTACATTATCCCGGCATGGAAACTCGTGGGATCTAGGAACCTAGCCGTCGGGATAGGTGTTGCCCAGCTACTAGGCTTCCCGGCAACCTACCTAGTGGCTAATGAGGTAGCTAACGCAGTAGGGGAGACTAAGGAGGAGAAGGAGGTAATACTACAGACAATAATGCCTGCCTACGTCATAGCCGGCTTCGCTACCGTGACAACCATCTCGATAATAATAGCTGGAATATTTGTGTCGCTCCTATAGTACCGTACGGTGGTCGCGCTGCCCGAGGAACGTAGCCTAGGTTCCAGCTACTTAGAGGAGCTCATCTGGGTCGCGATACATGGGAGGGGGGTGTGGCACACAGGCCCAGCCACTACCCTTGCTAGGACCCTCGCGATGGCCGGCATGATGGCTGGCCGCGAATCCTACTACTATATGAGGTACGATGACTCCCCCGAAAGAGTTAACATACCGATGATGTTCTACGTCGTTATGGGCGACCCCAAGGTCGGGGTCCTCCTACCGGAGGAGGTCGAGCCCGTCGGGAATCTATTCAGCGCGGTGGTGGTTATGGACTCAGGCCTCCTACTCAAGGAAACGTCGCAGAGGGCCTCCCTCCTCGACGGGGTGAGGGATAACGCAGCGATCGTAGTGAACACAGGGCTCTCCCCAGGCCAGGTCACCGCACTACTTAGGAAGTACCAGCCGTCGCGTGGCTGGTCCGGCAAGCTAGTGACGGTGAGTGCCAGTAAGTACCACACCAACGTAGCTTTCGGCCTCATAGGTGCCTTACTCAGGGCGTGGAACGTCGTGAGCCTAGACCACGTACTGAGCGCCCTAGAGGTCCTTAAGATCGATGAGGGTGCTGGTAGGGCTGTTGCCTCAGCCTACGGGGACGCGCTAGTCACGGAGGTAGTGCTCAGTGCCGAGGGGTCGGAGGCAGCTAGGGAAGGGGGAGCTAGAGTCCCCGAGCTCAGGGCAGGGTCTTGGGACGCTGAGACCTATAGGGAGTATCAGAGGGCCCTCTCGCAGGCTAGGGGCTATGAGGACAGGATCAGAGTCATGCCTAGGTGGGAGGTCATAGCCCCTGGACTGATAGAGTTCGGTCCGCGCCCAGGCGAGAAGAACCTAGGGTTTAAGACGGATTTCGCTAGGATCGAGGCACCGGTGGTAGATAAGACCAAGTGCATAGATTGCAAACTGTGCTCGTACTACTGCCCCGATGGCGCCATAGACTTCAAGAGCATTGAGGTGGACTACGATTACTGTAAAGGGTGCGGTGTGTGTGCCCGTGTATGCCCGGTCAAGGCCATTAGGATGGTGAGTGAGTTGGAGAGGGTTGAGGGGCTGGAGGATCCCGAGCTCAAGAAGCTGTCCCTGGCTGTCAGGGAGTACGGCTACTGAGGTGGTGGGCGTGAAGGTGCTTACGAGGGCAGGTACCGAGGCGATTCAGGTACCTAAGAAGAAGCCTATCACCGGTGCTAGGGCTATTGCGGAAGCCGTTAAGCTTGCCGACGTAGATGTGATAGCTGCCTACCCGATAAGGCCGTACACAGGCATCATGAACGCCCTCGCGGAGATGATTGCTAACGGGGAGTTCACCGCGGAGATAATAGTGGCTGACTCAGAGCACTCGCAGTTCGAGATAGCTAAGCACGCGTCAGCTGTGGGGGCTAGGACCTTCGTCGGCAGCTCCGGTGTCGGACTCGCATACGCCGCTGAGGCCGTTATAGTTACCGCGATGGATCAGCTACCGGTGGTGGCTATAGCTGGCTGCAGGGCGCTCGACGACCCAGGAAACTTCGGGATGGAGTGGAACGACGTGCTCCTATTTAGGGACTCGGGGTGGCTTGTCTCGTGGGCTAAGGACCCGCAGGAAGCGCTGGACATGACTCTAGTCGCTTACAGGGTAGCTGAGGACCGCAGGGTGATGTTACCCCACTTCATAGCGGTTGACGGGGCTACAATAACCCACATAGCGGCGCCAGTTGACGTACCGCCTAAGAAGGACGTCACGGAGTTCCTGCCCCCATATAGACCTCCCTACCCGCTCGACCCGGCATACGGGCCGGTAACTAAGGCACAGCACATAGCTCCCTCACTCATAGGCCCTGAGCAGAGAAAACATGTTGATGTAGCTATGAAGAGGTCTAGGGAGGTCATCGCCGATGCGTGGAGGGACTACGCGAACTACGTTGGGAGGAAATACGACCCGTTCATCGAGGCGTTCCACATGGATAATGCTGAGGTCGCGCTAGTGACTATGGGTGCCTACACCATTAACGCGCTACGTGCTGTAGAGGAGGTCAGGAGGGACGGGGTTAGGGCTGGCTTAGTGCGCTTAAGGTACTTCAGGCCCTTCCCATCTTGGGACCTTAGGAGGGTGTTAAGTGGTGTGGAGGGGGTGGGGGTGCTGGACTTCTCCTACTCCTTCGGTTCCCCGGATAGCGGGGGCGTCCTCTTCAACGAGGTGAGGGCAGCGATGTACGAGGACCCCAAGCCAGCCCTCGACTTCCTATTCCTAGGGGGTAGGGAGCCTAAGCCAGCTGAGTTCGTTAAAGCACTGAAGATACTGCACGAGTACGTAAGGACCGGGAAGACGCCTGGGGATAAGCGCGTATTCTGGCTGACGCTGAGGGGTGAGGACGTGTGAGCGGTGAGGTCAGGCTGTTCAGGTCGGTTAAGGAGGTCCCACCAGAGGACTACTACACATCAGGTAGGAGGACCTGTGCTGGGTGCGGCCCCGCGCTAGCATATAGGTTGGTCCTGAAGGCTGCTGGCCCTAACACAGTGGTCCTAGGACCGACAGGCTGCATGTATGTAGCTAACGCACACCAGTTCCTCACGTCGCCGTACGCGGTGCCGTGGTTCCACACACAGCTCGGCGGTGGTGGGGCAGCAGGCATAGGTACAGCAGCGGCTTTCAGGGCCCTCATGAGGAAGGGGAAGAGGAGGCCGGAGGAGGTCAACGTAATAGTATTCGGTGGTGATGGTGGATTCGCCGACATAGGCTTTGCCGGGCTGTCTATGGGGATCAGCTACGACTATCCGAGACTACTCTACGTACTCTACGATAACGAGTCATACGCTAACACGGGGATACAGGCATCGAGCACGACCCCTTGGGGAGCTACAACCACTTTCACACCGTCAGGTAAGGTGAAGAAGATAGGGAACGAGAGACTGAAGAAGAACGTTGCCCTAGCCATGGCGGCACACCCAGGAGTTAGGTACGTAGCTACAGCGACTCTGTGGCCTCCCTTAGACCTCCCGAACAAGGTCAGGAAAGCGCTCGAGAGCGGTGGCCCGTCATTCATCCACGTACTGACACCATGCCCTAAGGGGTGGTTCACGCCGCCCGACCTAGCGGTCGAGCTCTCCAAGCTCGCGGTAGAGACAGGGCTCTGGGTATTGTGGGAATATGAGAACGGTAGGTTCAAGCTGACGTACAGACCATCCCCGAGGAAGCACGTCAAGCACTACCTACAGCTACAGGGAAGATTCGCACACCTAACCGCGGACAAGGTCGAGATAATCGAGGAGAGGACGAAGAAGGAGTGGGAGATATGGGAAGAGATGGACAGAACCGGTAAGCTGATGATTCCCTGGACACCCCCGCCGGGATATACCGAAAACGCTTGACCTCCAGCAGAGCAATAATTGAAACAGCAAAAGCATTAAAAGATGTGGACGGTTTTAGACATCTCCCCGCCATAAATGGTGAGGCTTTCAGTTGTAACCATTACCTAGCAGTAAGGTTCGTCAACTCAGTTGCTACTGCAGGAGAGTATTATCTGCAGGTATCCCCTACTAATCCATGAGAATGCTGGACTTAAGGCATTTACCTTCATTAAACCTCGAACTATCGGGTTAGGTTGCTCTCAAGGGCGTAAGGTAGAGATCGTAGGCGAACACATTGAAACCCTATCAATTAAGAGCAAATAGAAGCCCGCAACAGCTTAGAAGCCTTCCTAAGGATAAAGCTCGAGCTTGTGGATATAGATGTCATCAATGATACATGTTCGTGCACCGAGAGAATTGTCAAGGCTATGAAGAAGACTTGAAACGATGTAACTCAGCGCGAAACCCGCAAACCAATCACCCAAGCTTCCACGGAATCTCTTCCCTACCCCTCCTAAAAAATGAAGTACTCCCCAATTAGTTTTCTAATAGCCTTCCTTAGGTGTTCGAGGGTGGTGGATTTCGATAGCTTAAGATCCCTGGATAGTTGTTCGAGAGAGCACCTCCTAGGCCACTCAAAGTAGCCCATCTCATACGCCCTCTTAAGGACGAGATACTCTAGCGGGGTTAGCAAGCCGGAGCTGGAAATCTCTGTTCTTATCCTGCTGAGCTGGCCCATTTCGAAGGGGTTAGGGGACATCGTGCGGCGCTTTACCTTCACTCTGACCCGGATTTCTTTTTCTCCTATTTCAAGGGCATTCCTCCTCACTAGGGAGACTAGGGTTCCCTTCATAGAACCCTCGATAACCACCCTGAAGTTCTTAACGCCGTGGATATCGTGGAATACCATGCTAGGTATAAACGCTTTAACCTCTAGGAGAGCTCTTTGAACGCCGAAGCTGCGTTTCACCATGTAAAAAATAGGTGGGCTCCTCTGCAGTATTGTCAGCTCCTTTACGACATCGCTAGAGCTGGCTAGGTCGATAATCTCACCAGCTTCAATGCCCTTAAAGCATGCTCCCATGATTAGGAAGCCTAAGGTGTTGGGGTCGGCAAGAGTCATATTGGCTAGGATGCTCTCGCAAAGAAATACTTTACTGAGCTTCGTCACGAAGTCTGACCCATGGAAAACCCTAAGGATAACTTCCTCGTATTGAGGCACTCCAGTTGCCCTCCATCTGATCTTGTATGGCTAACTTATAAACTGCTTTATACTATAACTGACAGTTAAGAGGCGGCATCGAAAGCCTCAGTTTCCATGGTGAGAATAGAAAACTTGAATTCTCAGAAAACATTGAAACACGTCACCATCAGCATTGCCCGAAGCCTAAATAAGGCCCATTCAGTAACCCACCCGATCAGAGATGAAATAATACCTGAACAAACATGATGGTTGCGAACCCATCGAGGGGTTTCTCACCTTGAGGATAGAGGAGATCTGCCAAACTCGTTAGGTATACATCTTATTAGTAGCTTCCCCGCTGAAAGGATGGTGGCACTATGGACAGAAGGCTAATATACGTCATTATTGTAGTTGCTGTAGTGGTTGTCAGTATAGCTGCTCTATATGCCTACAACACCCTCCTTAATCCAACACCTCCCGCTACCACCTCCCCGACACCCACCGCAACGGTCTCCCCGAAGCCCGCTACGTCAGTAACCTCCTACAGCTTCAAAATGCCGACAGGTTCTGCTACTGGGACCTACTACATTGCTGGCCAGGCGATTGCGGCAATAGTCTCTAAGTACTCGCCGGAGATCACTGTTGTGGCCATTCCAGGCGGTGGATCCGTCAGTAACTCTAGGGCTGTTGGTAGAGGCGACGTCCCCATATCGCTATCGACAGCTCTAGTAGCACACTTCGCATATAAAGGGCTTGAACCGTTCTTCAAGAACGAGTCCTATCCCGCATTGAGGTTCGTCGCACCTATACACCCCCTCGTAGTGGGATTCGTCGTTCACTCAGGGAGCGGTATAAAGACTGTCTACGACCTAGCAGGTAAGAGGATCGCTATAGGTGAACCCGGTAGCGGGGATGCCGTGGTCTCAGAGATAATTCTGAGGGAGGCTGGTCTGTGGGATAAGGTAGTGAAGGTGAATGTGGGTGACCCGGAATCTTGGGACCTCTTCAAGAGTGGGCAGGTGGATGCCTTCATACACCATACGATAGTGCCTAACCCAAGCATATACGAGATGAGTACGAGGACTCCCCTAACCTTCGCAGAGATCCCTGACGATCTAGCTAATAGCATAATAGGTAAGTACGGATTCTTCAGCCGGGCAGTAGCTCCTAAAGGGAGCTATGTCGGTATAGACCAAGATGTTAAAGTGCTTAAGGTAGCATCTGTGATAATAGCCAATGCTAACGCTCCAGAGGATCTCGTGTACAAGTTCGTTAAGGCCTATTGGGAACACCTCGATGAGGTCGTAGCTATGGCTAGCTTCCTGAAGGACGTAGATAGGAATAATCCGTTTGCTGGTGTAACCCTACCTCTGCATCCCGGTGCCTACAAGTACTTCTCTGAGAAAGGCTACCAGATCCCGGAGTCCATTAAGCCGAAGTAGGGGTCTATTTCCGGTGGCTTAACATGGGTTCCTTGAAGGTCAAGAAATTTTTAGATCTGTTGGCACTAGTGTCGATGTTGTATCTGGTTATTGTCGGGGTCGGGGCATACCACATAATACTCTCGGTAATTTCGCATTACGTTCCCGTGCCTGAGTCACTTATTTTAACGAGCCAGCACAGTATGTCCCTCTTCTTGTCAATAGCCCTACTTTATGTGTTCCTCACAACCCCTGCTAGGAAGGGAGGTAAGGTCGGGTTACTTGATTATCTCCTGGCAGTAGTATCGTTTGTAGCTGCCTTCTACAGGTTCCTCATCTATAATGAGCTGAGTGTGAGGATCGGAATAACAACAACTTTAGATGTTTTCTTCGGTGTGCTCACAGTAGCCTTACTAATTGAGGCAGTGCGCAGGAAAGTTGGGTTAGCACTGGCAGTAATAACAGCGTCCTTCGCTTTATTTGGGCTATGGGACGCGGGCTTCGATGTTAAGGTATTTGTGGAGAGGCTGTACCTGTTTAATGTGGGCATCTACTCTACACCGCTGGAGGTAGCCGTATCGATGATAGCTGTCTTCCTGCTCTTCGGTAGCTTCCTGGAGGCCTCTGGAGTATCAGATTACTTCACTAGGCTCGCCCTAGCTCTTGTTGGAGATAAGCGTGGTGGGCCTGCTAAGGTCACGGTTGCGGCATCGGCCCTACTCGGTACCACGACAGGTTCTGCTACAGGTGATACCGCTGTCATAGGCTCGTTCACCATACCCGCGATGAGGAGGACAGGGCTGAGCGCTGAGGTAGCTGCTGCTATAGCAGCTGCGTGCGGTACCGGGGCTCAGATAGTCCCACCTATACTGGGCTCGGCTGCTTTTATAATGCCACTTTACCTAGGTCTAACTTATTGGCACGTAGTGTTAGCCTCCATAGTTCCAGCCATCCTTTACTACACGTACCTGCTTCTCTACACAGACCTTCAGGCCATCAAGTACGGTCTTCGCGGTCTCCCCAAGGAGGAGTTGCCAGCAGATAAGTCGTTCATCATTAAGGAGGTGTACCTGTTCCTACCGCTAGTGCTACTGGTTTCCCTGTTAGCGTCGGGTTTCGAAGCTGAAACCGCGGCACTTAGTGCCCTAACACTGGCGATACTAATCATCGCGTACCGCCTCCGAAGAGTTGTGGGGTTGGTTCTAGGTGCCTCAATTGCCGTACTGCTCGCAGTACTATCTACATCTCTAGGCTCTGTGATCTCAGCTATTTTCCTCGTTTCAGCTCTGAGCGTGCTTGTAGCATTATCCCTAAGATCTCGAGGAACCCATGATAGCATTTCATCCAAGTCTGAGGAAGCCATGATTAAGGCGTTCAAGGAATCTGTCTCGATAATACTGACGTGTGCAGCTGCTGGGGTTGTAGCAGGGGTTCTATCTCTGTCGGGTCTCTCATACCAACTGGGAAGAATAATCTGGGATGTCTCAGGTGGTAACCTAGTTGCTGTATTATTGATGGTGATGTTAATAGCTATACTCCTAGGATTCGGACTTCCAACCCCCGTCGTCTACATAATGACCGTCTCGATTCTCGGCCCCCTAGCAGTCTTCCTCAAGATACCGCCGATAGCCCTCCACTACTTCATATTCTACTACGGCATCTTCGCACCACTAACTCCTCCGGTAGCATTAGCGTCCTACGCAGCCGCAAGTATAGCAAAGGCTGACTTCTGGCGCACCGGCTTGGAAGCTTTCACTATGACTCTGGGGGCGTGGCTCATAGCGTGGGCGTTCGCGTTAGAACCCAGCATGTTGTTGGTTCCAGTGAGTAGCTTCGATGTCGGCACTGTAGCAAGAATTGCGGTTAGCGTACTTGTCGCAATCGTTGGCGAGCTGTCGGCGCTAATATCATATACCGGGGTCGTGTGGAGGGTGGGTAAGGTTGGGGCAGTTACAAGGGTTCTCTACGTTGCCGTGGCTATTTTAGCTGTAGCTAGCTTAGCTTATAAAGCCCTCATACCTGTGGTCTTCGCAGTGTTTCTCTTACTGCTTGCCTCGACTACGCTTAAGGGCTTTAGGCGTGGAGCAGCAGCTTTGTCTAGGGGTGATATAGGTGCCCAGAAGGTCTAAAAGTAAGGAGTTCAGGAAGTACCTAATCGAAAGGGAGGGCGCTTTACTGAGGCCGTGCGCCTTTGACGCCCTCTCAGCAATACTTATAGAGAAAGTAGGTTTCGAGGTGGTTGGAACGACCGGGTATGGTATAGCAGCTACGCTGATAGGCCAGCCCGATATAGGTCTTGTAAGTTTCGGCGAAATGCTTGAGAGGGTTAGAACAATAATCAATGCTGTGAATATACCAGTTGATGTGGATGCTGACACAGGCTACGGCAACGCTCTCAACGTCTATTGGACGGTGTATAACTTCGCAACGGTGGGCGCTGCCGGGGTGAGAATAGAGGATCAGATCTGGCCGAAAAGGTGTGGTCACATGGTTGGTAAGAGGTTGGTGTCCAAGGATGAGATGGTCCAGAAGATAAAGGCAGCCATAAGGGCCAGGGACGAGATAGATCCGGATATTGTCATCGGGGCCAGAACAGATGCGAGGGCTGTTGAGGGACTGGAAGGGGCGTTGGAGAGAGGGAAAGCCTATGCTGCTGCCGGTGCTGACTACGTCTACGTTGAGGCGCCGCAGAGCATAGAAGAAGTGGAGAGGTTGGTCAGGGAGATTCCGGTGCCGGTAGCCCTCAATATAATACCGGGAGGTAGAACACCGCCGTTCTCTATTCAGGAGCTGGAGAAAGTCGGTGTGAAGTACATATCTGTACCGATGGTGGCGCTTTACGCTGCCACTAAGGCGATGTACGAAGCCCTGAAGGTGCTCAAGGATACCCGCGATGTGAAGGCCTTGGAGAAGCTCGGCGTCACGTGGTGGGAATTCAACGAGATAGTGGGATTAGTGAAGTGGAGGCGCCTAGAGCTAGAGCTACTACCACGGAATGAGCTACTAGAAATGTATGGGACACTCAACTTAGAGGAGATCTTAAGTAGGGAATTCAAAGAAACAGCTACGAAATGGAAGAAAGAGAAGCAATGAAATCGTTAGCTGTTGGAGAATGAACTACTTGGTCACGGTTGATGCTGTATGTTTCTCGAGCTCTTGAATCTCTCTTCTAGGTATACATAACCTCTCTCGTGGTAGCCTAGGGCTTCCCAATACCCGTCGATGTACCTGTCTGTGAAGATTATTTGTGTGACCCATTTAACTCCTTTCCATCCGTAGAGGTGGGGTATGACTATCCTAGCTGGGAAGCCCTGCTCTATGGAGAGGGGTTTATTGCCCATCTTTAGCGCTAGCAGGGCCTCATCGGAGATGAAGTCATCTAATGGTATTGTCGACGAGTACCCGTCGAGCCCGGCAGCGACCACCCACCTAACGTTACTGAGGGGCCTAGCCATCTTGGCGATGAGTTTAAGGCTCACCCCCTCCCATCTGACGTTCGCGACAGACCAGCCAGTCACGCAGTGGAAGTCCCGAACTATTACAACCTTCGGTAACCTGTCTATATCCTCTAGCGACAGCTCGAGAGGGTTCTCTACGAGACCTCCCACCCTCAATCTCCAAGTCCTCGGATCGACCTTGGGTGTCCCGAGGATCCTATACACTATGAAGTGGTCTATGTAGAACTGCCCAGGAGGGACCCCGCGAGCCGGGGGCTTAGCCGGTAGCTCAGGCTCGGGCATCCCCGCAGGGAGGCCCCTAACTAGCCTAACCTCGCGGAATCTATCGAAGGAGCACACTATCTCCTCTACAGTAGAGCCTCTGAGGACGGCCCTGCATGAGCAGAGAAACCTGCCCTCGGTAAGTACATGGTACTTGTAGAGCATGTAATTAGTCCCTATTGCCTCGTTCTCCGTGAACTCCACGCCCAACCCCGGAACGTCTAGGTACTCCCTCAGGATCCTCCCGAGAGCCTCCTTCGTATCTGAGATCGGGTCGGTCACAGAGATATTGACACCGACACAGCCGAAGACCATACCTATACCCTTCGGAGCTAAAGGAGGCGACTCACTCATATAGCACTTCAACACCTCCACACCTCCAGGGCTGCATTTTCGTACCTACAAGTTATAAGGGTTCTGAAACCCGCGGCAGCATGAACCCCTAGAAAACCCCTGGCTGAGATCCCTACCACGTAAAGAAGTCGTAAAATCCATCTATACATAGGGTTCGAAGAACATCCTTAAGAGCTTCCTAGGTGAACACTTATGGGGTTTCCATGCGGGCAGCTATCCTACGCGAAGTTTCCGAGATTAAGGTGGAGGGGCTGCCTAGGAGGTATCCGCACCTACCTTGGCGGGAGGAACCTCTGGAGCTGGACGATGTGCCGGTTCCGGAGCCGGCTAGTAGCCAGGTGCTCATCAAGGTCCTAGCTTGCGGGGTCTGTTACACTGATGTTGACATAGTTGAGGGTAGGGTTAGGTGTAAGCTACCCCTCATCCCGGGTCACCAGGTTGTCGGTAGGGTTGTTGCTTTAGGTTCTAATGGAGAGTCGAAGCTCGCTGTGGGGGACCTGGTCGGTGTGGCCTGGATTGGGAGAGCGTGCGGTAGGTGCCGTTTCTGTGTTGCTGGAATGGAGAACCTGTGCGATGAGTTCCGGGCAACTGGTTGCGATATAGATGGGGGCTACGCAGAGTACGCTATTGCCTACTCAGACTACGCCTACAGAATGCCTAGGAACGCTGACCCGGTCCACGCGGCCCCCCTTCTATGTGCTGGTGCCGTAGGCTACAGAGCCCTCAAGCTCGCGGATCTGAGGGACGGTATGAGGCTGGGGCTCTTCGGGTTCGGGGCAAGTGCCCACATAATCCTTCAGGTAGTTAGGAAGATTTACCGGGGTGTTGAGGTGTACGTCTTCAGTAGGAGTGAGGAGCACAGGGACCTAGCCCGGGCACTGGGCGCTGACTGGGCTGGGCCCCCGGGCGAGGATCCCCCGAAGAAATTGGATAGAGCAATAGATTTCACACCGGCCGGTGAGATCACTGCCCGGGCACTGGAGCTCCTAGATAGAGGCGGTGTCCTCGTGATGAATGTCATCAGGAAGCAGTCCCCCATCGAACTCACCTACGAGAAGCACCTGTGGAGCGAGAGGGTAGTGAGGAGCGTCGCCAACGTCACTAGGAGGGATGTTGAGGAGCTGCTCAGCATAGCTGGTAGGTACGGTATCGAAACACATGTGCAGACCTACAGCCTAGAGGAGGCGAACGGGGCACTTAGAGATCTGAAAGCAGCCCGCGTCAAGGGATCGGCCGTCCTGAAGATAGCTTGATGCGCCGGTCATTCCAAGACCTGGCACAGCCCCAATGGATGTGGCTCATAAGTTAAGTACTTGCTGAATGTGTAGTTAGGGAGTGAGGAAATATGGTGATACCCCCTCAACACCTAGCCAACCTAGGCTACAGCCCTGAGTCACTAGACTGCGCTGGACTGAAGCTCACGCTGTGCGAGGTATTCCTCCCGTCTGGGCCCGGGGAAGTGAGGCTGGAAGGTAAGAGCGTGCCCAGCTACGAGAGGATCACCCCCACCGATGGCAGGGTCTACCGCTTGCCCGAGGGGGCCTACATCATTAGGTACTGCGAGTACGTGAAGATCCCGGAGGACTTCATGGCCGTAGCCCTCCCCCGGTCTACGCTGATCAGATCCGGAGCTACCTTGTTTTCAGCTGTGTGGGACCCGGGATATGAGGGGAGGGGGTACGGGCTGCTCTTAGTCCTAAACAAGTACGGGATGAGCTTGGAGGTTGGGGCGCAGGTAGCTCAGCTGGTGTACATGAAGCTAGGTGAGAAAACAGCGCAACCCTACCGCGGGACCTACTACCTAGAAAAATAGGTTGACCTAGCTGGATATCCCCGCAGGGAAAGACTACCTGTAGATCCGGCTAGCTATCCTGATAACCTTGTCTAGAACCTCGTTAGGGGTCCTACCGAACACCCTGATCATAGGCTCCTTCCCGACATCCCCGGGATCGGCTAGTAGGTCAGGAACCCTCCCAACCTGCTCTACCGCCTTCCTCAGCATCCAAGGTAGGGACGCGCCCTCAACCTTCTTTACCTCCTCAGGCTCCTCCCGCCTATCAACAGCTGCCACGCACATCCCGAGCTCCTTAGCCACCCTCAGGAAGTCCTCGGAGTAGCGGATGTTCATGGAGGACCTGACGGCCGGGTCTAACCTCATTGCCTCTAGAACCAGCCTAGCCATGTGATGTGAGGCCCCCGGCTGCGGGTACCCAAACACCTTAACCCTATCGAAGTACCTCACGATCCTACCGGGCACACCCACGACGTCGGCAACGCTCTTAGCTAGGTGCCGGGGCACTGCATAAACGAGGTTCGACTGAACCTCGGGAATTACCTTAGCCAGCAGGCTGGATACGGGCTCGGACTCTACCCTCTCTAATGCTGCCGCGAGGGCTTTCTGGGCCCTGTAGAGCTCAGCATCGAGTTCTAAGTATGCTGTGGGGTTGACAGGGCATGAGCCCCTGCCGACCTTATAAGCCCTAGATATGGCCGTAGTTATGAACTTCTTAGCCTCGACTATGGAGTCCAGCACTGGAAGTCCCTTAGCTAGGTTAGCCGCTATGGCAGCTGAGAACGAGCACCCAGTACCGTGGGTACATCCCTCCACAGCCTCCCCTTCAAGCCTCCTGAGGGTGCCGCCGATGAGTACTACATCGACGACCACACCGCCCACCGGTAGGTGACCTCCCTTGACGACCACAGCCTCGACCCCCAGGTCGCGGGCTATTACCTTAGCAGCTTCCTCAGCGTCCTCCACCTTCTCGATCTTTAAACCCGAAAGTATCTCGGCCTCGTACTTGTTGGGGGTGACGACCTTAGCAACCGGGATGAGCTCCCTCTTAAGGGTCTCAACGGCCTCATCAGCCAATAGCCTCGCACCGCTCTTAGCCACCATCACCGGGTCGACGACGAGTGGGAACCCATAGCTCCTAACAACCTTCGCAACAGACCTAACTATAGGGGACGAACTCAGCATCCCGCTCTTAGCAGCATCTATACCCATATCCTCCCACACAGCCCTAACCTGAAGCTCCACAAACTCCGGAGGTACCTCGAGAACCCCTACCACTGAGTAAGTGTTCTGCGCCGTTAGTGCTGTCACAGCTAGAGTTCCGTGAACCCCCAGAGCCGCGAAGGTCTTAAGATCAGCTGCGACACCGGCCCCACCACCTGAATCTACCCCGGCAATAGTCATAGCCACTGGAACCTCCCACTTCCCCACGACACATCCCGAAACTATAGGATACCCGTACAAGTTAAAGAAGGTTATGTCTTCACATACACCATATACAGGCTATGACCATCCTCTCTTTCCCCGCATTCGACCCAATAAACCTACATAAAGCTCAAAACAGTTCGCTGAGAATTTGAGGGGAGGTTCAGAAAACGGACGGTGACTGCCTGGCATGATATGGTCGCTTCTTTTTAACTTTACTTGTGATAATTCCTGCGATATATGGTGGTGCTAGAATGAGCGCTGCCGAGGAGTTCATAGCCTTCCTGAGGAACTTGTCGGACAAGTGGTCACGCCGGTATGAGGAGGACAGGGTTTTCGAGTCAGATCCTGCTGTGGGTGTCCCTAAGTTCTTCACGACTGCCGCTTACATGTACCCTAGCGGACCGATACACGTCGGCCACGGTAGGACCTACTTAGTTGCCGACGTGCTGGCTAGGTTTAAGCGCTTACTCGGGTACAACGTGCTCTTCCCCATGGGGTTCCACTACACGGGAACCCCTGTCCTGGTTAGGGTCGAGGCGATAGTTGAGAACAACACCAAGGAAATAGACTCTATGTCTAAGGCGTTTAACGTGGACGCCGATACGTTGAGGAAGTTGAGGGACCCAGTATCATTCGCGAGGTTCTTCCATGAGCACGCTAAGGAGGTGATGAAAAGGTACGGACTCAGCATTGATTGGAGGAGGGAGTTCACCACTATAGACCCCGAATACAAGGACTTCATAAGGTGGCAGTTCTCTAAGCTACTTAAGCTCGGGCTACTGATAAAGGGGACTCACCCGGTAGGTTGGTGCCCTAGGCACAATATGCCGGTCGGCATGCACGATACTGAGGGGGATGTAGAGCCTGAGATAGGTGAGTTAACGATAATAAAGTTCCGTGATAGTGAGGGAGTGGTATACCCTGTAGCCACCTTAAGACCCGAGACGGTTCTCGGGGTGACGAACGTCTGGGTGAACCCGGAGGTCAGGTACTGCCTCTCGAAGGTGGACAGCGAGACGTGGCTCATCTCGTGTGACGCTGCACCCAAGCTGAGGCATCAGCTGAGGAGAGTCGATGTAATAAAGGAGGTGGAGGGTTCGGCTATAGTAGGTAGGACCATACTGAACCCCGTAACCGGTGATGAAGTTGCTGTGCTACCAGCATCGTTCGTGAGTCCGAAGTTCGGTACGGGTGTTGTAATGTCCGTGCCGGCACACGCCCCATACGACTTCGTTGCTCTCAGGGACTATGTCAACACCGTGTTTCGGGGTTCGTGGCCGGATGAACTGCGTCCGCGGCCGCTGATAAGGGTTCAGGGCTACGGTGAGGTCCCGGCTAGAGACGCCGTTGAGGCTCTTGGGGTGTCAAGTCAGAGGGATTCGGAGAAGCTTGAGGAGGCGACTAAGAGGGTCTACAGGGACGAGTTCGAGCGCGGTGTTGTGCGCGACGACGTAACCGTGTATGCTAAGGCAGTCAGTGAGGATGTCGTGGCATTCCTCAGGGACAACGTAGCTGGGAAGTCCGTGCGTGAGGCTAGGGAAAACATGAAGAGATTGCTGGCGAAGCTCGGGTCCTTCGACCGCATGTATGAGGTGCTCAACGCCCCGGTCTACTGCCGCTGCGGTACTGAGGTGATAGTTAAGATACTTGAGAACCAGTGGTTCATAGACTACGGCAACGAGTCGTGGAAGAAGCTGGCTAGGGAAGCTCTCGCTGGAATGCGCATAATACCGGAGGACGCTAGGAAGGGCATCGAGTCAACCATAGACTGGTTGAGGGAGAGGGCATGCGCTAGGACGAGGGGTTTGGGGACGGAGCTACCCTGGGAGCCCGGATGGGTCATCGAGTCTCTGAGCGACTCAACTATATACATGGCCTTCTACACAGTCATCCACAGGATCAGGTCCCTCGGGATAAGCCCTGAGAGGTTGGGTGAGTACTTCTGGGACTACGTGTTTCTAGGGGTAGGGAACCCTGAGGAGGTCGCCGCGAGAGCTGGGATTAGGGTCGGCGACGTCGAGTCCTTGAGGAGGGAGTTCACCTACTGGTACCCGCTGGACTCTAGGCACAGCGGTAAGGACCTCATACCTAACCACCTGACATTCTTCATATTCAACCACGCCGCGATATTCCCGAAGGAGCTGTGGCCTAGGCAGATAGTGGCGAACGGCTGGGTATTGGTTGAAGGAGCTAAGATGTCTAAGTCTAAGGGTAACGTTAGGTTGCTAGGTAACCTGATCGATACGTACTCCCCAGACGCCCTGCGCTTGGGGATAGCTCTAAGTGCTGAGGTCGAGCAGGATCTAGACCTCAGCGAGGACACCATAATGTCTGCCGTAAGACAGCTCATGAGGATCTACAACACCGTCCGCGAGCTCGCTGGGAAAGCCCGTGCCGTCGATGGGAGACCCCAAGACATGTGGTTGAGGGGGGTACTACGGCAGCATGTATCCAGCTACGTGGAGGAGCTTGAGAACGTGAGGTTGAGATCCGCCGCTATCAGGGTGTTCGTGAAGATGCTTGATGACCTAGAGACATATCTGAAGTGGGCTGGCGAGCCTGGAGCAGCTGTTGACGAGTACCTAGCCACGTGGGTGAAGTTGATGTCTCCCTTCACGCCGTTCGTAGCTGAGGAACTATGGAACGTGCTTGGAGGGCAGGGCTACGTCGCTAGGGCAACCATAGAGAAGGAAGTCGCGACTAGGGACCCGCTGTTTGAGGTAGAGCGGAGGTATGTAGACCTCGTAATAGAGGACATAAGGTCCGTCCTAGAGGTAGTAAAAGGAGAGTCAGCCGTACTCTACGTCTCAGATAGGAAGTCCTCACACATAGTTAGAAATATAGCTGAGCTAATGAAGCAAGGACATGAGCTGAACTTCATACTCCGGGCTGTCTCTAGAGGGATGGCTGAGCTAGGCGTAAAGCAAATCGATAGAGCCTTGAGATCCATACATGAAGCCGTAAACTACATAGGCCCCGAAAACATATTGAAGTACTACGAGGAGAGGGGAGAATTCGATGAATTCGATGTGATCAATAGGTACAGAGGGCTGGTGATGTCCAGGCTAGACCTAAAGAACCTCACCGTATACATAGCTTCAGACCCCAAAGCCCCTGACATCGCCGGCAGGAAGCATAGGGCACTGCCACTAAGACCCGGAATATATTTAGCGCCCTCCCCACCCTGAAGAGCAGGCTTTCAGTCGTAACTCTTCTGTCACTCACTGACCTCCTCCCCGCCATGAATGGCGAGGCTTTCAGTTGTAAGCGCTACCTCATCATCTTCTAAAGATAATAATAGCCCTATGTATCTAGAATCTCTGGTGGGTGATGTTAGTGCCACGTATTCGGGAGGTCCTCGACTTACCCTACTGGAGTATTAGGACAGGTCCGAGGAACTCCATATCTGATGTTCCCGGGGTTCTCGTGGGTCATGTTACCCTCATTGAGGGTTCGGGACCTCTAGTACCTGGGAAAGGACCGGTGAGGACCGGTGTGACGGTCGTTCTTCCGCATTCTGGGAATATCTATATGGAGAAAGTAGTCGCTGCTGCCCATGTAATCAACGGTTTCACTAAGGCTGTTGGGCTAGTCCAGGTTGAGGAGCTCGGGTTAGTTGAGACCCCTATAGCCCTAACTAACACACTGAATGTGGGGATAGTTGCTGACGGGTTGATCGAGTACTCCATCAAGCAGAGCCCTGAGATCGGGGTGACGGCTCCGACCGTCAATCCAGTGGTCCTCGAATGTAATGATGGGTACCTAAACGATATACAGGGTAGGCACGTTAAGCAGCACCATGTCCTCAAAGCGATAGAGGAAGCTGGTGTGGGCTTCGATGAGGGGTCTGTTGGGGCTGGGACAGGCACGATAGCCTTCGGCTTTAAGGGAGGTATCGGTACATCCTCTAGGGAGGTCACAACCCAATTTGGAACCTACGTAGTAGGAGTCCTAGTGCAGTCCAACTTCGGCAGGACGGAAGATCTCGTAGTTGCTGGTGTCCCTGTTGGGAGGTACCTTAAGGGGATCCAGAGGTCGGGTTCTTCTTCCGGCTCCGTAAACGTTGTGATAGCTACTAACGCACCGCTAACACCTAGGCAACTAAAGAGGTTGGCTAGGAGAGCTCAATCGGGGCTGGCTAGGGTAGGTGGCTACGTATATCATGGTAGTGGAGAGGTAGTACTAGCCTTCACGACGGCGTTCAGGATCAGAGCTGGGGTTAAGGAGCTGATCGACCTGAAGGTCCTACCTGATGAAGAGCTTAACGAGCTCTTCAAGGGGGTGGTGGAGGCTACTGAGGAGGCTGTACTGAACTCCATGTTCAACTCCACTACGATGGATGGGAGAGACAGCCGGGTAGTCTCCAGGATACCGGTCGAGAAAGTTGTTGAGCTAGTTAGGAGCTCGTGGAGCTCTAGGGCAGCAAATAGACCAAGTTAAAACCTTTGAAACACAGAAGACTTGATGAAGGTACTGGCGATCTCGGACTCGCATGTACCTGCTAGAGCTGCCTGGATACCTAGACCTATAGAGGAGTTCATATTGAAAGGGAAGTTCGACATAGTCGTGCACGCCGGCGACGTCACGACCGCTGAGCTAGTGAATTCCATTAAAGAGAACACCGGGGCCTACGTCTACGTAGTGCGGGGGAACATGGACACCGCTAGGTTCCCTAGATACGTCAAGGTGACTGTTGAGGGGGTTCCGCTCGGCGCTGTACATGGAGACGGAATATACCCGCGGGGGAACATAGCTGCCCTAACCAGAATAGCCACCAAGATGGGGGTCAAGCTACTCGTATCCGGGCATACACATACACCGTTCATTGTCTACGATAAGGCCGGGGTCCTACACGTGAACCCGGGAAGCGTCACAGGAGTTGTAGGTGGGGGTGGTGGGAATGGAGTACCATCACTAGTAGTGCTCCAAATAGAGTCCAAGAACGTCACAGTAGAGCTACATGAGCTAGTTGGGAAGGACCTCACACGGAGGAACCAGACCACCTTCTACATGCCTTAAACAAGATCGCCTACGAGTCTAATTCTCCGTTCTTATATCCAGGATCTTGATTCCCAGAGTGGAGTGGTGCTGTGAGTGAAGCTGTCCTAGCTGTCGGGCTAGCACTCTCTGCCTGCGTAGCATGGTCTATCGGTGCTAACGATATGGCTAATTCGACTAGCATAGCTGTAGGTTCTGGTGCCTTAAAGATTAGAACAGCCTTGCTCTTGTTCTCGGTTGCGGAGACTTTGGGGGCCCTGCTTCAAGGGTACATGGTTATGAAGACCTTGGGACGCGGTGTTGTAGAGAATGTTGACCTAACGTGTGCCGTCTCATCATCTCTAGCAGCGTTTGCTTGGGTCACTCTCGCAACTCTTCTTGGACTACCGATCTCTACAACACACTCTATAACGAGTGCGGTAGTTGGTGCTGGGTTAGCGAGGGTAACGCTCCTAGGGCACGGAAAGGTGAACCTGGGGGTCTTTGGAACGATAGTTTTGAGCTGGGTAGTGTCCCCCCTAGCGGCCATGGGGCTCGCCGTCCCTACCTACCTCCTCCTAGAAAGGTTTCTTGGCAGAGCTGCTGACGTGCGAGATAGGGTAGCAAGGATCCTAGTAATAGCTCTGTCAGTCTTCTCAGCATATTCTTTCGGAGCTAACGACGTTGCGAATGCCTCAGGGGTTTACGTAGCGACGGTATCCCGCTATTTCGGTACTCCTGACGCGGATGCTATGAGGCTTCTCTCGCTATACTCGTCGGTCTTCATAGCGCTGGGAGGAATAACGATGGGTAAGAGAGTCCTTGCTACCCTAGCGTACAAGATTACTAGGTTAGACATGTTGACAGCTGTAGCTGCCGGCTTCGCTAACTCTTTCACTGTCTGGGTATTCACTACAGTCCCCTACATACTGCTCGGCTATGGACTACCGATATCAACTACGTACGCAGCAGCAGGATCAATCATCGGTGCGGCGGTGGCGAGAAGTAGGGGACTCCGCGGTGTTAGCTTACGGTCAGTGCTCCTAATCATCAGCGCGTGGGTATTCACCCTCCCCATCGTAGCGTCTGTGAGTGCTGCCTTCTACTACCTTATATACCTCCTAACACCTTCACTTTTAGGTGCCTAAGTGTGTCCACATGGACCTGGATTTCTGGGGCTAGAAAGAAGGAGCTGTTCGGTCTCTACCTCAAGCACGTGAAGGAGGTAGAGAAGGTCATCGAGAAAGCTAGGGATGTTATAGGTGAGCTCGTGAGGGGGAGTCCGGAAGTAGTTGCTGTCCTCTGGAACGATGTCTTCGAGTCTGAGAGGAGAGCTGACGAGTTCAAGAGAAAGATCTTGGGTGAGCTTGCAAGCGAAGTTTTCCATCCGATAGATAGGGAGGAGATCGTGAGGCTGGTTCTTACAACAGATGATGTAGCTGCGTATGCTAAGGCCTGGAGCCGCAGGGCTGTGCTCTACCTACCCGCGAGGCTCCCGAAAGATATAGGTGATACCCTCCTGAGGATGGCCTCTAGAGTGCTCGACGCGGTTAAACTGCTCGGACAGGCTGCTGAGCTCATGCCGAGCAGACCTAAGGAGGTTCTCGATATAGCTAACAAGGTCGAATCTATAGAGGAGGAGATCGATGATATACGCCACGAAGTCTTCAAGAACATACTCAGATTCTGCGATACTAGTAGGGTCTCTGAATGCTTACTGCTGAAGGAGATAATGGACTCCATAGAGAACGCTTCAGACCGTTGCGAGGACGTCGCAGACGTGCTGAGAGGTATAGCACTACTCTCAATATAGCGCTCCCTCCAAGACCACGCAGTGGGGAGCCTACCCCGCAGAGTTTAAGGGCAGGGACCGCGTAAAGACCTGCCCAGAGAACTCGAACGTGACCTTGATTCCAGTAGCGGGGGAGCTGGGCTTCTCTAGGATCACCTCAGCACTCCCTCCAGGCGTCAAGTACTCCAACGTTGCCCTACCCAACACAGAGCTACCCCTAAGAAGCTTCACATCGACGTTACGTACCTTATAGCTACCGGGGTTAGCCAGCAGTAACCGGACTTTATTACCTACTTCAGAGACCTCCTGCACCAACACATCGGGGGCTGTCCCCGAGTACTTGTTCACGACAACTGCGTACACATCTAGCAGACCCCGGAGCTGGATTGCCCCGCCTGTTACTACCTCTGAAAGCTCGAAGGATCCGCTCACCTCCTTAGCGATATTTCCGAGTGATACTGTGCCTCCCCTACTACGACCTATCATGCTGACAACCGTGAAGCCGTTCCCACCTATCTCTATGCTGCGCTCTCCTTCGATGCTTGAGATCCCGAGGTAAACACCTACATCGTTCTTGAAATCGTCTGGTACTAAGAGCGTTAAACCGGCTACCTCTATGCGTGCTTCGGGTGCGTGGCACTTGATGATTAGGTCAACGCTTGTTGAGTTCCTAACTATAGGTGTGATATCGGCTACGTAGGCGTAGTAGTACTCACTCTGAGCTCTAACCACGTGTTGCGGCTTGAAGACTCTCGATACCTTAACCTCGTTGACGTAGACCCTCCAGTTCACGTCCTCAGCTCTTGACCGACCCCTCAGAACCACGAAGAGTAAGGAGCTTTCCGGCGCCCTAGAGAAGGTCGTCACGTACCTTGCAGGGCTATCGAACGATAGGCACGAATGAGGGTACTGAGGGGCTGTAACCAGCTGAGCATAGCCACCGTAGTTTTTGCTTAGATAGACCTCAAGACCTGGCAGCAATGCGTACACCAGAACACTGTAAGCTTAAACGTAAATAAGCTGAGGACTAGCTCTAACCTCAACTTACTAGGGACGTACCCTTGTCAAGCTCTGTTCTCACTTGCGGAAGGGCTTGAATAGCTGTCTAGCCGACCACCTACGATCGCCCCGAAACGCTGGGCTACGCGAACTACCTTAACTGACTATTTTAACTGCTTGAAACATGATGGTGGTGGTAGATGTGGGAGTAGTTGAGGCTAGGAGTGGGTCTTTCGTTGAGGAGCTACGTGAAGTAGCTGAGGCTGAGGGGGTGGACTACGATCGTCTGCGGAGGGGTGTGGCTGCTGGTAGGGTCGTGGTCGTCAGGAACGTTAGAAGGTCTAAGGCTAAGCTTGTGGCTGTCGGGGAGGGACTTAGGACAAAGGTGAACGTTAATGTTGGTACTAGCGGAACCGTTGCTAACCCGGAGCTCGAGGTTGAGAAGGTTAGGGTAGCGGTCAGATACGGTACGGACACTATAATGGATCTAAGCACCGGTGGGAACCTCGACGAGATTAGACGCAGGCTCATTGAGGTCTCTGAGGGGACCCCTTTCGGTACCGTCCCCACATATCAGGCCTGGATTGATGGTGTGACTAAGTTCGGTGGGACTAACATACCTTCCGACTGGTTTATACAGGTAGTGGAGAGGCACCTGAAGGATGGGGTTGACTTCATGACGATCCACGCTGGGATCACCCGCGAGCTGGCTGTGAAGGCCTTGAAGAGTGAGAGGATAGCCCCTATAGTTAGTAGGGGAGGTGCTATGCTCGCCGTCTGGATGGTGGAGAACGGCGATGAGAACCCCTACTTGAAGCACTGGGACTACCTACTAGAGCTCTTTAAGGAGTACGGCGCGGTGATAAGCCTCGGCGATGCTTTACGACCCGGTGCCACAGCAGACGCCCACGACGAGCTCCAGGTTGGGGAGCTGGTGAACAACTCCAGGCTAGCTAGGGACTCCGCAGCTAGGGGGGTTCAGGTGATGATCGAGGGTCCCGGCCACATGACCTTAGATAGGATAGTGGCGGATGTGAAGCTGATGAAGTCTCTAAGCGGTGGGGTGCCGTACTACGTACTAGGACCTCTCGTAACGGACGTAGCACTAGGATATGATCACATAGCTGCTGCCATAGGGGCCGCTATCGCGGCAGCTGCCGGGGCTGACCTGATATGCTACCTAACACCGTCGGAACATCTAGGACTCCCAAATGTTGAGCAGGTTAGGGAGGGACTTATAGCTGCTAAGATAGCTGCCCACGCTGGGGACCTAGTGAAGCTCGGGAAGAGGGCTGCCCGTGAGGATGTTGAGATGAGTATGAGGAGGGCTAACCTAGACTGGGACTACCAGATCTCCAGGTCCTACGACCCGGAGAGGGCCCTAAGCATTAGAGCTCAGTTCCAGCAGAACCTCTCCTCATGCACTATGTGTGGGCAGTTCTGCGTGTTCATACTGCTGTCCCGCCACCTAGGCAATAGGAGGCTCAACATAGATAGGTTACTCGATAGGTACGGGGAGGGCCCTAAGTTGGGGTGGTAAAGTGGGCTGCGGAGAATGTCCGTGGCTGTGGAGTACCTGGGTCAAGACACCCGTCCTGAGGGGCTCGGAGGTGCTCATAGCTTCCGCCTGCTTACCCCTGGTTAACAAGGATCTATTCGAGAGGTTGGCTAGGGGTAAGGTCGTGCTACTTGCCTGCCCCGAGAGGGAGAACCCCACACACTACGGTAAGATAGCGAGCATAGTTAGGTCCTCCAAGCCCAAGAAGGTGACGGTGGTTACGGTGGATGGGAGCCCCCACTGCTTCACGCTCCATGCAAGCGTTAACGAGGCTGAGTACATCCTAGGTGAGAGGATTGATAAGGAGCACTACGTGGTGGTGAACGGTAAGGACCTCGTGGAGGTATCCCCTGACGCTGTGAGGGTTGCGAGGTACCTTAGCTTAGTTAATGAGATCCTGGAGAAGCATCCGGAGCTCCTCAAAAAGCTGGAGGGTCTGAGCGAGGAGTACAGGAGGTATCTAGGTCTTAGCGGGAAGTGAATCTACCGATTAGGAGGGAGCCGTCACAGCTGAATCCCTTACTGCCTAACTCGGGGAAGCCCTCCCTACACGTGTGGAAAGCTAGTCCCGTAGCTAGGGCGGTCTCCCTCACGATCTTCATGTACTCGAGCCGCTTCTTCCTGTCCATGTAAAGGTAACCGCCAACCCTCTCCCCATCCCTATAGACATCCCTCAGCTCAGCAGCTATGTGGGGGAATGCCCTGGAGAGCCTGGAGAGGGTGTCCGGCCTTGCCTTATACGTCGAGCTCGTGATCTGAACCGCACCAGCTTTAGATGCTTCTGCCACTAGCTTAGAGATATCTGAGGCGTTGTCGTTGACTAACGGTATTATAGGATCCAACCTCACAAGGGTCGGTATGCCGGCCTGAGACAACATCTTAACTGCCTTAAGCCTCTCCACCGGGGGTGGGGCGCTAGGCTCTATGAGCGACGCTATCTCATGGCTCAGAGTCGTGATCGTCACCGCGACTGCCACCCTATTCCTGTACTTAGCAAGGATATCTATATCCCTCAAGACGAGGCTACTCTTAGTGGTTATAAGGAGCCTGTGCCCGCTGGTCAGTACCCTAGCAACCACCCCCCTAGTTAGCCTAAGCTCCCCTTCGGGGGGTGTGTAGGGGTCGCTGCTAGTAGACAGCTCGACGACACTCCCAGCCGGAACCCTCCCCAAGCTCTTCACGAAGACCACCTCAGAGAACTTCTTAGGTCTCGGACTGTAGAAGTCCCTAATGTAGCTACTCGCGTAACAGTAAAGACATCCATGCCCGCAGCCCGTATAGGGGTGAACTACGTACTTAGGCGGGCACGTGCAGAGAGGGGACCTCCAAGGATCAAACGGCTTTACCACCAACATCATCCCACCGAAGACCCGAAATCCTTCAGAGCTTTCTTGAACCACCACCCAGGCGCCTCAAAATTAAGCACAGAGTTCTCCACAAGCGGGTACTGCCGAAGCTTTTAAAATTCCACCACCAGATCGGGACCTACCTTTCAGGGCGAAAGAGACCGGATGTGCGCTGCTTAGCTTATAGGTCATGGTTGGTAATTTAGTTGTTTCGGTTAGGGCTCTGCGGTGTTCTGGGTGATTAAGTGCTCGAAGCGAGGTCTTGGGGTCAGCCTTGAGAGCCTGAGGTAGGAGCATGCTCAAGGAGCAGTGCTGGGAAATAAAGCTTACGTGGATATGAACCTATTATGAGAGCTCCGACCTCCTCCCCGCCCTAAAGGGCGAGGCTTTCAGTTGTAACCCTTTAGGCAAGTACCTGAGGATTTGTTGTGTTGAGTGAAAAGAAAAAGTATTCGATTTTTGGTTAGGCGGTTTTATGGCGGGATTCAGCTACTACTTCTCGATGATTGTGTACGTGTAGATCTTCACTACCTTACCTTGCTCTACGTTGACTATGACTAGTGCCGTCCCAGCCCCGCTCTTATGTAGAGTAACCACAGCCTCAACAGCCTTGAGGCTCACAGTCCCATCAGCCCCGACATATGCCTTGATCACCGGCTTTATTCCAGTGATGTTATAGCCTTCGCTGAGCAGCTTCGAAGCGTCCGGGTCGTTGGAGACTATACTTGTGACACGTTCTTTAAACTCCTCGCTTACTTCAACCCGCGGACCTAAGTCTTTAGCTATCCTCTGCGAGATTCTCTGCCTCCACATATTCATGAGCGACCGTACTTTGACAGCCTCAGTAGCGTTCGTGGGTACACCTAGGGTCAGTCTCCCAAATCCGCATCGAACTGCTTGATTCATGCTCTTAGCCTCAGCATATGTGGCTAGGAGTCCAACAGCCACAGCCGCTACTGCCACAGTAAGCAGAGCCAGCGCCGCTATGGTTTTCCTCTCCATTCGCACTCCCTCGAAGATATGGTAGCTGAGCTTGTATATACATACTGCGGCGATACTCCGCTGATACTCACAGGAAACCAGTACCCACAAGGACTGAACAGCTTGCTAACCCCCTCACCACCGAGAATTTGCCGGTAGCGGGTACTTCGATCACAACCCTCCGGAGAGGGTTTCAGCTGTAGTACCAAATTCTACCTTGGGGGCATCATGGCCGTTAAGAGAAAAACATATTAACCCCTCCTAAGGTAAAAAATAAGTAGGTGTAATAATTTGAAAGCTGCCAAGTCTCTTGCGATAGCTCTTGCTATATTGTTGCTAATAGTGGTAATCTCAGTCGCTGCCTGGTTCCTGAAGATCCAGCTATATAACCCTAAGACCCCTCTCTCGGGGTTCTTAGTACTTATAGGGCTGCTTGCCGCCGGCTACTATTACATGAGTGAGGCTAGGGCAGGCACTACCTACCCCGTCAGGAAGATACCTGCCTTCGACGCTATAGAGGAGGCTGTGGCTAGGTCTGTTGAGATGGGTAGACCCGTACATATGACCTTCGGGTACGGATCCATATCGTCGTCGATGGCGCCTCAGTACGTTGCTGGTTTGGGAGTGCTCTCCCATGTAGCTAGGATGTGCGGTAAGTATGGTGCTAAGCTGATCGCTACCCTAGGAGTGCCGGAGGCTATAGCCACAACAGAGGAGATCGTGAGGGAGGGGTACTACTCAGCAGGGAGGCCCGAGCTCTTCGACCCAGCCTACAATGTGAGGTACTTCACAGACCAGCAGTTCGCATATGCCTCAGCTGTGCAGGCGACGTTAATCAGGGAGAACGTCGGAGCGAACATCGTGGTCGGGCCGTTCTACGCTGAGTCGCTGATCTTTATGGAGGCGGGCAATATGGTTAACGCTCTCCAGATAGCTGGGACAGCTAGGGAAACGCAGGTACCGTTCTTCGTGCTCGTCGCTGATTACTCTTTCATCGGTGAGGAGATCTTCGCGGCCGGCGCGCTGGCCTCAGGTGATAGGGAGACCCTAGCATCGATAAGAGGTCAGGATATCGGGAAGCTCTTGGTGATAGTGCTCGCAGTTCTCGGTATACTGATGCTTCTAGGGGGCCTCAAACTAGCGGACTACCTTAACTGGGTTTGGAAGGTGGGGTGAGATAATGAGCCTAGTCGTTAGGAAGTACGTCCCCCAGCTCATTGTCAGCGTAATTATAGTGCTCTCAATAGCTTTCTACTACCTCTACATAAACGACAGCGTCGCGAAAGGGTTGACCACAGCAGATAAGGCACTGAGTGATTGGGCGGTTATAGTAACGAGCTTCGCGCTGATTGTGGGCGGTGTGGATATACTCAGATATCACCTGACTAAGATAAGGAGAGAGGGACTGAGGCAAGCCCCGTTTAGTGCCGTCACAATATCGTTGCTAGCGATAATGGTTATCCTAGCCCTAATAGGGTGGTACTGGAGCTACGCCAACCCCAAGGCCGGCATCACCATAACGACGCAGCCGCAGTTCACATGGCTCTACTCCAACATATATGCCCCAGCGGACTCCGCAATGTACTCCATACTAGTGTTCTACATAGCCTCCGCCTCCTACAGAGCTTTCAGGGTGAGGAACCCGCCGGCTCTGCTACTCCTCGTTACCGCCGTCATCGTCATGCTCGGGAATACCACCATTGGTGGACTGATATGGCCTGGCTTCCTGGGCTTGAGGGATTGGATAATGACTGTCCCCAACACCGCCGCGTTCAGACCTATCACCATCGGCGCTGGCTTAGGCACCATCATATTAGGGCTTAGACTGCTGACCTGGAGGGAAATAAGTTGGATGGGGAGGCGTGATTAGCATGAGTGGCTCCATATCTTTGGGTAAGATACTGGAGTCTAGGGAGCTCCTATACACCTTGCTACTGATCTCAGTAATATTGCCGATCATACACCCGCTAGGGATACCGATAGCTGTCTCCGCTAGAACTAAGGCCGTATATAACTACATCGAGAATAACCTGAAGCCAGGTTGCCACGTGTACTTCGAGATATACTACGAAGTAGCTGCTAGAGGCGAGCTGGAGCCGAACGTCGTGGCACTAACTAAGCACCTGTTTGACAAAGGATGCAAGATAGTCTACGTGTCGCTCGCCAGCTACGGGGTAGTAGTATTCAACTTACTGAAGTCCACCGCTGCAGACATATTCCAAGGCAAGGAGTATGGTAAGGACTACGTATTCCTCGGCTACGTAGCTGGCGGTGAATCCGCAGCAGCATCACTAGCAAAAAGCATTAAAGGTACTGTAAGCACCGACAACTACGGTAACAGACTCGAAGATCTTCCACTGATGCGGGAGGTCGATAAAGCAACGGACTTCGACCTGGTGATCATAGCCTCATCCGGTACAGACACGTTCGCATACTACGTGAGGCAGTGGTACACGCCGTACAACGTCCCACTGCTCTTCGCGGCCTTGAGCATCATAGCTCCCTCGATAGAGCCTTACGTAGGGGCTAAGCAGGCTGTGGGGATGCTAGTCGGGCAGAGGGCTGGCGCTGAGTACGAGGTCTTGGTGGGTAGGCTGGGTCTGGGCATGGCCTCCATGGATGCTCAGAGCACGTCCCACATGCTGGTGCTGGCATTCATAGTCATAGGTAATGTAGTGTACTGGAGTCGAAGGCTTTCGTCTAAGAAGGGTGGTGGGAAATGATCGACTGGAGTGTTTTCGGGGCGTGGATCTCGGCTGCTATGGTCGTGTGGATATATAGCTTCGCCTACCGAGACAACGTATTCTACAAACTAGCTGAGCACATGTTCGTAGGTGCTGCTGCCGGCTACTCGATAGCCCTAGCCTTAGACAGCTTAAACAGGGTAATGATAAAACCGGCTGTAACCACCCCTAGCACATTCTGGCCGAACTCGTGGCACTACGTCATACCGGCCATACTGGGTGTCCTCATGTTCGCTAAGTACTCTAGAAGATACTACTGGCTGGCTAGGTATGCCGTAGCGGTGAACATAGCTGTAGGTACGGGCCTCGCCATGAGGACGGTTCCGATAGCTAACATAGTGAAGCAAGTTACAGCAACGATAGTCCCACTATGGGGTTCAGACCCGGTCGCTGTACTCAACAACTGGCTACTGGTATTGATAACTATAGGGGGTCTCACATACTTCCTCTTCACGGTATTCCCGAAGAGGGCTGAGGGCGCTAGACCGTCCCCCCTATACTACGCCTACAGGGCCCTCTACTACATAGGTATATACGGAATGATGGTTGGTTTCGGCGCTCTCTTCGCTAACACCATAATGACTAGGGTCGGCTTCCTGATATCAATATACCTCATATACCTGCAACCACAGTACTGGGCAACCATAGTTGCTGCGATACTAGCAGCGGTCGCTATACTGCTCTCCTTAAGGAAGAAGTGACCATGGGCGCTACAGTAAGCGAGGAGGAACTACTGGAAAAGCTCGCGAAGAAGATCGTGGACGCGAAACTCGATACAGTAGCTATTTTTTTACTCAGCTCGTTCGGACCTATGGGCCGTCTCTGGGCCCAGGTCGCAAGGCTTTACGCACAGCCTTTCCTCATACTACTCGGGGAGTACGGAGAATACTTCCTTTCAGTCCTCCAAGACCCAAAGAAGGTGGAGAAGCTAATAGAGAAAATAGAGGAACTGAGCTGATCACCGAGGTTATAGCCTCTTTCTCCCGCCCTGAAGGATGTTCCCTCTAGGGCGGGTGAGGAGTCCAGTTAAGAATATTAGCTCTTAGGGGAATAACCTATGGATGATGTCGACGACGGGCGGCCTGATGCTTGATGAGCCACTGTAGCGCTGACGCGCAGTGCGGACCTTCGGTGATGCGGTAAGCATTTATTTTGCCGATTTGCTAGGCATATTGTGGCGATGGAAACTTGACGACCACTAAGGAGCCTAGGTATGTCCTTGCTACCGACGTAGGCAGTACTACCACTAAGGCAAGGTTCTTCGGGAAGGTGGATGGGGGGTGGAAGTTCCTCGCGAGTGGGGAGGCACCCACAACTGTTGAAAAACCTGTGGAGGATGTCACTAGAGGAGTTAGAAACGCTGTTAGGGAGGTTGAGGAGCTGACCGGCCATAAGATCCTCGACGACTCCACAGAGGAGCTTAGGTTCGTGATGCCTTACTTAGGTGGTAAGGTAGGTATAGACGTGTATGTCTCAACTAGCAGTGCCGGCGGAGGTCTTCAGATGCTTGTTGCTGGAGTCGTGAAGAGCATCACAGCTGAGAGCGCTCAGAGGGCTGCCTTAGGTGCTGGGGCTATAGTTATGGATGTACTAGCCGTCGATGACGGTAGGGAGATCTACGAGAAGGTAAACACCCTCCGGTTCCTGAGGCCCGACATGATCCTCCTTGCGGGCGGTACTGACGGGGGCGATAAGGTGCATGTTCTTGAGATGTCTGAGATAATCGCTGTATCGAAGCCTAGGCCTAGGTTCGGTGTTTCATACAGGCTCCCAGTGGTTTATGCCGGGAATAAAGACGCTAGAGAGGATGTGAAGAAGATACTGTCCCCCGACTTCTTCGATGTGAGGGTTGTAGATAACATAAGGCCCCAGATAGAGGTTGAGAAGGTTGAGCCGGCTAGAAACGCCATATTGGAGCTGTTCATGGAGCACGTGATGGCACACGCGCCTGGCTACGAGAAGCTCAAGAAGGTAGTGTCAACTGACATAATGCCGACCCCTGCGGCAGAGGGCCTGATGATTAGGACGTTCGCAGAGATGAAGGGCGTCAATGCCCTCGGGGTGGGTATGGGCGGTGCTACTACGAACGTCTACTCAGTGTTCGATGGCAGGTTCCTGAGGACCGTTAGTGCTAATCTAGGCATGAGCTACAGTATCGGGAACGTCCTAAAGGAAGCAGGCCTAGACAACGTGAGGAGGTGGATACCTCTAGACATGTCCGATGATGAGATAATGAGTATAATTTACAACAAGATGATAAGGCCCACAACAATACCTATGACGGTTGATGACCTCCTAGTAGAGCATGCAGTTGCTAGGGAGAGCATAAGGATGGCGTTCAACCACCACAAGTATCTAGCTAGGGAGCTTAAGGGGGTGAAGAAAGAGAGGACTATATCGGACATATTCGAGGAGGTCAAGGCCGAGGAAACCTACATAGACATGAAGAGGGTGGACTACATAATCGGTACCGGGGGACTGCTCTCAAGAGCTCCTAGGAGGGCTCAGTCCATGATGATATTGATGGATGCCTTCCAGCCTATAGGGTTTACGTACATAATGCAGGACAGCGTCTTCATGATCCCGCACCTCGGGGTCCTTTCCAAGCTTTACAGGGAGATAGCCCTGGAGATATTTGAGAAGGAGTGCTTGGTACCTCTGGGGACAGTAGTCGCAGCTGCTGGGGTCGGCGCTGTCGGCGAGAAAGTTGCTGATGTCACGGTGGAGTACTCAGAGGGAGAGAAAGAGAGGTACGAGCTCACTTTCGGGAGCGTCATCAGGATCCCGATATCCCAGCATAAAGAGGTTTCCGTAACTGTTGAGCCAACAAAGAAGTTCGACTTTGGTCAGGGCTTCGGCAAGAAGGTGAGTAAGGTGGTGAAGGGAGGGGTTGTAGGGGTTGTACTAGATGGGCGTGGAAGACCCATCTACGTACCTCAGGATCCCGGGGAGAGGAGGAAGCTCCTGCTATCATGGTTTAAAGCCATGGATATGTACCCAGCCGGTTTCTTAGATAGGATCGGTGGGTGACGAACTATGAGTGAAGAAAGCTTCGCGTACACACCGGGGCTCGCCGTAACATCTCTCACATACATCGTCAAGGAGAGATCGCTACCGATTAAGGGCGAGATACTGGTGAGCGAGGGGCAGAAAGTCGACTTCGATGCGATCGTCGGGAGGTGCTATCTCGAAGGTCCTCCATACATAGTGAAGGTTGCTGAGCTTCTAGGTATAGAACCAGAGGAGGTGCCTAGGTACCTTAAGGTGAAGGTCGGCGATGTCGTTAAGAAGGGAACTACCCTAGCAGGCTACTCAGCGTTTCTAGGACTCGTTAAGAAGGCTGTGGAGTCCCCTGTCGACGGGGTTGTCGAGGGGTTCAACGAGCTGACCGGGCATCTAACGGTGAGGTCCCCGCCTCGAGTTATAGAGCTAACAGCTTACCTGCGGGGTAAGGTAGCGAAGGTCGTGCCCGGGGAATCCGTAACTATAGGAACGCCGGCAGCGTTCGTTCAGGGGATTATAGGCTTCGGTGGTGAGAGACATGGAGTTGTAGAGGTCGTGACCCCGAGTAGCCATGACGTGGTCGGACCCGAGCATATAGGGGAACACCACGCCGGTAAGATTGTTGTAGGAGGCTCGCTGATAACGTACGAAGCACTGGAGAAGGCTAGGAAGGTCGGTGTCGCAGGTGTGGTCGTGGGGGGAGCCAAGATAACTGACATAGAGAGAATCCTAGGTTACAGGATAGGGGTAGCGATCACTGGGAGGGAGAACATAGGGTTCACACTTGTCCTAACCGAGGGATTCGGAAAGCTACCTATGTCCCAGAGAGCGTTCGAGGTGTTCAAGAAACATGAAGGTATGGAAGCAGCGATAAACGGTACTACGCAAGTCAGGGCAGGCGTCATCAGGCCGGAGGTCATAATACCTAAGGAGGTGGAGGTACCCGCAGAGGCCTTAGAGCCTCTCGGTGAGGGAAAGATGAAAGTCGGCAGCATAGTTAGGATAATAAGGTACCCGTACTTCGGTGAGATAGGTACTGTAGTAGATCTCCCGGTAGAGCTACATGAAATTGAGACAGAGTCCCCTGTCAGGGTCGTCAAGGTACGCCTGCAGGACGGTAGAGTCGTTACTGTACCTAGGGCTAACGTAGAGATAATCAGCGAGTAAGCAACCTGCGGAGTTCCTCAGAGACCTTCTTCACTGACCTCCTGTCCCTAACTGAGATCTCTATAAGCTGCCCCTCAGTAGTTTCCACCACCAGCACATCCTCCCTCGTAGCTAGGCACACCCCAAGCATTATCAGGGTCAGTACCGTGTGGAGGAGCTCCTGGGTGAATATCGAGATCACAGCCATGATCACCACGAGGACCACTAGGACCCTGCTGAACCTCCTCAATATCCCAACCCTCCTCATCGACTGTAACGGGATCTCAGGTAGGTCCTTAGATCCAGCTAAAACCAGCTTATCCCCCTCGACGTAGGCTCCATCCGCTTTGACCTTCTTAGCGTTACTGGACATAGTTAAGCCCCAGTGCACCGTTTCAGGCTTCATAAAGAATTGCGCGGAATCTTATATAGCAGGAGCTGACTCGCAGCCGTTTCTCAGTAGATGGCGGTTCATAGCTATTCATCTTCATTGACTCCAGCTCCCCACCATCTACCTCTCAACGGTCTCCCCGGGCCCCCTCACCGCAGTAGCTCCACCCCCGTCGCCAGGGGCCTCACAGCCCTGCGGGTCTCGGAAACCCGGGGTCACCAATAGCTTTATAGGCCTCTGAAGCTTATAATTTTTTCACAGCATCAGCATACCTAATAACCCTAAGAGGTCTTAAACATCAATGAATATGAATGCTGTAAATGATTATAAAGACTGAAACAGCCCTCATATTCCTTTGGGACCTACTACCTACCGGTGGTAGAACCCTGTCTCCCTACTTTTGGTGTATTATGGTTCCCTCCTTCATCACGAACACTACCTTTCTAAGACACTCGATGTTCGTAGCCGGGTCTCCAGCGACTCCGACTAGATCTGCTACCTTACCCTTCTCAACGACCCCCACATCCTCTAGCCCTAGACACTCGGCGGCGTTCCCTGTTGCCGCTATAAGCGCGTCGACGGGGTTCATACCGTACCTGACCATCGCTATGGGCTCGTCAGCGTGGTTGCCGAAAGACCTCATCGGCGGCCCGTAGTAGTCGGTTCCGGTAGCTATCTTTACTCCAGCCCTGTACGCCTCCCTGAAGCTCTTAGGCATGTAGTCCACGCAGAGCTCCTGCTTCCTCAGCCTCCACTCTGGGACCCCCGGTGGTGGGTTCTCTATCATCTTCTTGTAGACCTCAACTAAACACAGCGTAGGCACATAGTAAACCCCGCGCTCCTTCATCAGCCTAATAGATTCCTCATCTAGGAAGTACCCGTGCTCAATCGAGTCGACACCCCCCAGGACAGCCACCTTAACACCTTCAGCGCCCTGAGCGTGCGACGCCACCTTCTTACCGACCCTATGCGCCTCCATAGTTATGAACTTAACCTCCGCAATGCTCATGTGCGGGTGGCGAGGGTCGTCCTTCTCGGAGCCCACACCGCCGGATGTCATCACTTTGATGAAGTCAGCCCCCTCTCTCAGAACCGCCCTAGCAGCCTTCCTGCACTCCCAAGGATCATCACACAGCATTGACATACCGAGCCTCTTAACCTCCTCTAGCGGTAGGTAGTGGATGTCACAGTGACCGCCTGTCTGACATATAGGCTTCCCTGAAGCGAGTATCCTAGGTCCTAAAACAGTGCCCTCGGCTGTAGCCCTCTTAAGTGATAGGGCTATCGTCCCGCCGCAGTCGCGGACAGTAGTGAACCCCGAGTAGAGAGCCCTCTGTGCGTCTTGAGCCGCCCTCAGTACCCTCAGCTCGTAGGGGACGGTAAAGGACTCGGCCGGGTTGTATGACCTCAACCCAGTGAAATGTACGTGAGCGTCGATAAGACCTGGGAGTAGTGTAACCCCTCTCAGCTCTACGAGCTTGTATGGCTCCCTCAGCTCGACGGATCCCCGGGTCCCCACATCAGCTATGTACCTACCTTCAACAACGATGGCGGGGTTATCAATGAACCTCCCCCTACCATCGAATAGCCTATCAGGAAGTATCACATACCTCTCGAGGTTGGGCATTATCTAAGCACCACTACTAACTCCAGATAAAGTAAATATGCGGCGCTACTCCTCTGGAGCTCCTAAACCGCTCCTCCTGAACTACCACACACGACTCTCTTCGTCGCCGCCTTCCTCAGTCTATTCATAACTGCTAGCCCTATCCCCCTCTCCTCGAAGCTCTCGCAGATACCTACTGAAACCCTTTCGTCCCTGTCCAGCTCTCTCAGGGAGCTGAACAGGTTCCTGGCCACTTCATAGATGTTGTTACGCGACCCGAGAGGCATGAACACTATAGAGTCCCCTAGGCGGCTCCTGACGTAGTGTATGGTTTCCTTAGATGCTAGAAGGGCCGGGCGATTGCTTAGGTTCTCTCTCAGAGTCCTGACTAGGAAATCCAAATAATCCCCGGCCCCGCAGGGGCCGGACTCAACTAGTATGAGCCTTTTGCTGGGTGCGTAGTGTCTGTACTTCATACCCGGGGAGAGAGGTTCACTTACCTCACCTGCTAGACCTCGAGCATGCTCCGGGACCTCCACCTCGACCCCGAATATCTTCGTAAGCTCCTCGGGTCCTAAAGGCCCGGGTCTCAGTATTCGAGGTTTAGGTGACAGTAGGTCCACAACCGTAGACTCAACACCGAGGAATACCTCCCCCGCGTCTAATACCATCTCGATGGAGTCCCCGAGATCCTCGATGACGTGTTCAGCCCTCGTGGGGGATGGCCTCCCCGAGAGGTTCGCTGATGGTGCCGCGACAGGCCTTCCGAGTGCCTCAATAAGCCTCAGCGCTACCGGGTGTGCTGGAGACCTCACAGCTACTGTGCCTAGACCTCCACTAACTATCGGTGGTAGCCTCGGGTTACGCTTGAGGATAACTGTCAGCGGGCCCGGCCACGCTACCCGGAGAGCTTCAAGCACGTGCTCAGGGATCTCCGAGATGACCTGGCTTAGCATGCCCAGAGAGCTGACGTGAACTATTAGTGGGTTATCCGGAGGTCTACGCTTCACCTCGAAAACCCTTCGTACAGCCTCAACATTAAACGCGTCCGCACCCAGACCGTAGACAGTCTCGGTTGGGAAAGCTACTAGACCACCACCTCGCAAAACCTCGGCAGCCTCCCTCATCGCCTCCTCATCCGGCACCAGCGGGTCTACCCTCACTACCTTAGCTCTAACCATACCAGAAGTACTTAGGTGCGGTGAAACCTTTATAGGTGTAGCAATCCCAGCTACGTTCCCGTCAAATAGCCTTTCACAGCTGTTTCAGGTTTATATGGTTTGATGCTACTCCTCTGCTATAATTAATAGTGTTAGAAAAGATTTTAATCTTTGGAAACATGTCCACAAAGCGGTGGGCCGCCCTGTGAGGGGTGAAGAGCCCGCATTGGTTGAGGCCTTGAAGGTGAGGGCTCTCCCCGAGGGCGGCTGTGATAGGCTGCTGGATTCCCTGAGGCTCTACCGCGATGCGGTCCAGATGGTTGTTGATAGGGTTTGGGGTTTCGATGAAGGTCTCTCCAAGAAGAGGCTTCACAGGCTGTTCTACAGCGACCTGGTGAAGCTAGGGCTTAGAGCACACCACGCCAAGGAGGTGTACGTATATGCTGAGAGCTTAGTGGGCTCTGCTAGGGGTAGTGGCGGTAGGAGGCCTGTCCTCAGGAGGCTGAGTGCTAGGATAGACAAGTACGACTACAGGCTAGACCTAGACAGCATGGCTCTGACGCTGAAGCTGCACAGCAGCTACGAGGTTAGGTTGAGGCTGGTAACATCGAGAGAGAGGGTCGGGAAGTTCAGGGGCTGGAGCAACTACGAGCTGGTTGTGAAGTATGATGGCAGGGGGTTCTGGGTCTCAATATACTTTAGGAGGATCATTGAACCGTTGAAGTCCAGAACAGTAATGAGCATCGACCTAAACTTCGACAATGTGACGCTAGCAGTGTTCACTCCTAGTGGTAGACTACTCAGGTTGAAGAGGTTTAAGACTCCCCACAGGAAGGTGCTGACCCACAGGATCTGGGCTGAGAGAATCCAGGGGAGGTACCCGAGGTCGTGGAGGTTCATCAGAGGCGTTAGGAGGGCTGTCGAGAGGCACGGTGAGAGGATTAAGAGTATCTCGTGGGACTACGCCCACAGAGTAGGGGATTTAGTAGCCGAGCTAGCACTTAAACACCACTCAGCAGTGGTCCTCGAAGACCTGGAGAAGCTGAGGGAGAACGGTAAGAGGGGTAGGAGGTTCAATAAGAGGCTGGGGCTGTGGTTCTACCGCAGGGTACAGTTCTGCGTTGAGTACGAGGCTAGGGAGAGGGGCCTTGAAGTAGTTAAGATTAATCCTAGGGGCACTTCCTCGAAGTGCCCTAGATGTGGTGGTAAGCTAGTTGAGGACGGGCATAGGGTGCTGAGGTGCAGGAAGTGCGGCTTCGCAGGTGATAGAGACGTTATAGCGACAGTAAACATCTACAGGAAGTACGTATCCAAACACCCAAGATGTGGGGTCTCTGGGGTGGCCCCGAACGCCCCCAAGCCCGATGAGGCCCCGAGCGGGATGTGGGGGA
>Ga0080004_1137689_pt1 | contig 88373 bp, 91 predicted proteins | sample WasSprMetagenome_FD_69207 | JGI IMG/M metagenome (GOLD analysis project Ga0080004, IMG submission 69207) | Sulfidic aquatic microbial communities from Washburn Spring, Yellowstone National Park, USA - WS (SPADES assembly) (version 2) | ecosystem: Environmental > Aquatic > Thermal springs > Hot...
TATCCATCTAACTGCAAGATATTTGCCTTGAGAAGGGAGGAGGGGAATCTCAGGTACAAGCAATTTACTCTAGATGAGATCGAGGACTTGCTTGAATCAAAGGTGGATATCAGGAGGATCATAGAGGAGATGCAGCTTGAAGCTCGTTGAATCCTCAAGGACGAGGGTTCAAGGGTACGTAATTTTCGGCAATGGGCGGGGAGATGAGAGGATATTCGGCGCTATTTCCTCAAAATTCAACGATAAAATTACCATTTCAAATCCTCTCCTTTCACATGAAACAGGCCTTTCAGCTGCTTTCAAATCCATAGCGAAGATCGCAGAGCTCGTGAGTTCTCCTTCTAGGTATATAATAGTAATTGATCGAGAGCATGTGGATGAGAATAACTTGAGGGGTTTCGCAGGTGAGTATGGATTTGAGCTTCAGAGTCTCGGGAAGCTTAATGAGTTTGCATATCTATTAGAGGTCAAGAGAAGCGGAAGAGTCGCTGACATCTATATTGCAGTGAGCGGTTTTGAGAAGAGTATTGAGGAGAATATCTCGAAGTTGATAGAGGAACGCTATGGAGAGAAAGTGGAACCGTCGAAAGGAGCGATTAAGAGCTGGCTCAAGGGAAAGAATCTGAGGGATAAGGACCTCATAGAGGGAGCGAGTAAGGAAGCTCTGGAGAGATCCTTCCCCGGGATTGTCGCAGTTATAAGAAGATTCATAGAGATGACTGAGAGTGATTGATGCCTATTGATGCCCCCATCAGCTCTCCTCTCCTCAATTCGGATGCTAAGTTTTTCAGGTTATCCACGAGCCTCTCATACTCCTCTATCCCCTTATCGGTCAGCCTCGCGAAGACCCTGGGCCCCCTCAATGTGGGCGTCCTCTTGAGCTCGACGTAACCTTCCCTCTTCATCCTCCTCAAGTGATTATCCACATCCCCCAAACTCAAGTTGAGGGCTTTCGCTATATCCCCCACGCTCTTGGGGCCGAAGATGTAGAGGAGGGTGGCTATCATGAACCTCTTTGGGTTCATGAGCACCGGATCGAGCTTCTTCAGGTAGGGGAGGGAATCACTCTGAGAAGAGTTTCGCTGCTCTGACAAGAGCGTACACCCCCGCTAGGGAGTAGAAGAGGAGGCAGAGGCCCAAAGCGGCCATAGAATCTAAGTAAGGGGGTAGCGAGAGCAGGGCGGGGAAGCTCAGTAACATGAGGATCGAAGCGAGGAGGAATGGCTTAGCTTTAATGAGACCGTTCAATACCAGAGGCCTCTCTATCAAAAAGTGAACCAGGAGGAACGAGGCTCCCAGCGTCCCGTACCAGAGGGATGGGATTGAGTAGAGGGACCCGATTATTATAGCTGCCGCTATGGGTATTATGAAGGAGACTATCCACCTGGCCCCCTCGTATGGTAGCCTCTCCCTCCTAATTCCGGGGACAGTTTTAGCTACTAAGAGAGCGCAGAGAAATACTAGAGGGATCACTCCCAAAGTTCCGCCTATGAAGATCCAGGGGGAATTGTAGAGGGAGCCTATCGAGAATATGAGCAGCCAGTATCCCCCGAAGATGGCTCCGTATATGAGGAAGGATATGCCCATAGATGCGGTCCTGAAGTAAACCCTGAGCTTCCTAGCGAACTCCCCCAGAGTGGCTGCATCCTCCATGGAGACACCTAGAATAAAAGTGAGGAGATCTTATAATGACATATGAAGCTCTCAAATTGAGAGTGAACTCATGAATCACTCGCTCCTCCGAAAACCAATTAGGCCAGCGAGCAGGATGAGGAAACCGACTAAAATAGTCCCTATGCCCGCTAGATATGGGTATATGAGCTCCGGTCTGTAGATCAGGAAGGACCCGCATGAGATCATGAGAGCGCCTAAAACTAATGGGGAGAGCTGAGCGAAGGTTCTGGGCAGGCTTATAGTCAGAGGAGTCACCTCCACATTCTTCTCCCTTATTAGAGCCATGAGGAGGAACCCGAAGCCCATGCCGATAGCTCCACCGACATCCGGTCTACCGAATATCGAGCCTATACCGGCGCCGATGAACATGCAGGCGACGAATAAGAGGCCCCTACGCTCATCGGACCGCATGCTTCACCCCTCGAAGCTCCATGGGACGGATTTAAATATATGAGGAGCTCTCAGATTGAGAGTGTATGAATTTTTGAGCTCTAAGCCCATGAGTTCATAAAAGCGGTTAGCGCGTGAAAGCTGAGTGGCTGAGCGGTATTAAGATTCCCTGAGCATCTAAGATGGCTAATGGGACCTCAGACCTAGATAGTTACCCGAGGGTCTATCTAGCTCATTTTCAAATAGGAGCATCATTCTCATGCATTTTTAACACTCATTGGAAATGCGATGAGCTGCCTTAATCTCAGTGAACTTCCCTCGGCCCAGTCGCCTCCTCGACTTTCCCCAAGATGAACATCTGGATCGCCTCTTCTAGTGTGATAGCTCTCTTATCTTCCGGAGTAATGTAATATATCTTTATCCCCGATTCTCTCACCTTATAGTAAGCTCCGTAGCCAATTTCCAGCGTTAAAAGTGCATTCACTCCTCTGGCGATCAGCTCGTTGACTAGAGCTACACCCCTTCCATGCTCCCGGGTTATGTACTCATTCCTAAAGATCTCCACCAGATTGTACTTATCCCCTTCAACATCTACTATAGCGAAGCTGGGAGCCCTCCCGAAGTGAGGTACTAAGATGCACTTCCCGCGTGATTCCACACAGGGTACCGCTATCCTCATAAGGTCGCATCTCATCGAGGTAAATTTATACTTATCGTGAACATCCCGCTTGAGAGTTGTTGAATGCGATCCTCACTTTCTTATCTCAACTACCTTTTCTCTGGATCTCTCCCCGCTTATTATTCTTATATCGCTCTTCTTAACACCGAAGAATTCTGCTAGAACTTCTATCACGGCCTCATTGGCCTTACCTTTGACGGGAGGTGCCCTCACGTATACCTTGAGGTGATCCCCCTCCTCAACTACCCCATTCTTCCTGGCATTCGGGACCACTAGAACGCTTACCCTCATCTCCGTCCCAGAGCCGGAGGTCCCTTTTTAAAATATGCTTCGCAATTCTAAACTCGTTTCAGGAAGATCGAGCGGATTGAGTACTTTATTCCAAATTCTTGATGATATATTCTATCCTCTTCTCCAACTTCGGATGATCCTCGCTCCCCCAGTCGAGAGGGAGGAGATCATGCTCATATAACTCCCTCAACGCCGATATGTACGCATCCTTCCCCACGGTGCGCGCTGCATGTAAGTCAGCCTTGAGCTCCACTCTCCTCCAGTAGTAAGACAGGGGAGGGCCGAAGAGGAGAGTTAGTATTAGCCCGAGCGTGAGGAAAAGGCTACTAAATTCATCTCCAGCGACGAATTCATAGTAGAAAGATAAGGCGAGGAGCTCAATACCGATTATCGATATCAAGAGCATGACTAATATCTTCAAGTGATCCTTATGTTCGATGTGCCCTATCTCGTGGGCGATAACCCCCTTTATCTCATCATCATTTAAGAACTCGAATAGGGGAGAGAGGAGTATTATTCTGGGCTTGATTATCCCAGAGACGAAAGCATTGGCTTCCTTAATCCTCTCAAGCTTAGCTACATATACTTTGTAGGGAACTGGATAGTCCAATGGCTCGATTCTCGTGAATAAACCCAGGGGGAACTTAGATGAGAGGATGAGATAACCTATGAAGCCCAAAGGGGCGAGGAAGATGACCTCAAACGGAGACCCAGCTTTCATAGAGGCGAAGAATGGGAATAGCATGATAGATTGGAATAAGAGGATCGAGAGGACTTCGTCCAGGAACTCCGGGCTCAGCAGTATTTCTAGGAGCTCCCCCTCATAGAGCCGCCTGTAATAAATTGAGGAAGCGGATACAGCCAAAGCTATCGCTGAGAGCACTAAGATGAAGAGTGCGTTGAGGATGCTCAATAGACCGGAGAGGACAGCGATCTCTATAGCGATCGGGATCGCTATGAGAAGGGAGGAGAAGATTATCAGGAAGATTTTAATCTTTGTCAGCGGTTCCATATTCCAGTCCCCGCACTGGTCAGGCTCATAGAGTCACAATCTAACAACTAATAAGAGATTAATAAAGTTTCTGACGGATTGAAATTAGAAAGTTCTTGCGGGTTCTGACTCTCATACCAACATAATTTTCCTTAAGCTCATTTCGGAGAGCAGACCTCAGATTTCCACTCTTCAATCGATCAGTCTCACTTCATATACTTCTTCCGCATATGCAGCCACTATCTCTAAAATCTTTTTCGCTTTTTCGTGTAACTCCTCTGCTTTTTTCAGATCGTATAGGCTGGATGGGATCACGAGCTTCCCGAACTTCCTCATCGGATACCTGCTCCTCAGCCACTCTTTCTCCAGATCTATCAGATCCTTGGCTATCTCCGATAGCTTTTCCGACCATTCATCAGGCGATCTCGATACCACAACGCTCACGAAGTGGGAGGCTACGAGTTGCTCTGTAACTACTATATCATTCAGCAGCAGTATAGATTTCACAATTTTCTCCGCCGCCTGTTGAGCGTGATATACGGAATCAGCATATAGTCCATTCTCGAGAAGAACTCTCGAGCTCCTTAGATCCTCCTTCGCCCTTCTCGCGAACTCCCTAGCCATCTCCAAGTCGGGCAAAATCATGCACCCCTCCCTTGTCGACGTGAATGGATCTAGCTCTCCTCAACGCTTCGCTCGCTCTCTCAATCCAGAAGTAGACGGGATATCTAGCGTATATTATCTCATATCCGGATAGGACTGCTGAGACAAGGGGAGAGGCCCTCAACACCTCCTCTATGAAATCCTGAAGGGAGATAACGATGATATGCTTTCCCTCCCTGTAGATAACCTCACCTCCTTCGCTTCTCGTTATCACCAAGATGTCCTCATCAGATGATTCACGCGAATATCCCTTGACCCTCGATCCGAACTTTATTATCCCCATCACATCATCTTGTCTCAGGCCTATCTCACTCAGAAGCTTCTGCATCTCCACAGATCAACCCGCCCTTCACAATATAAATTTTCATGAGGAGTACTTCTTTGGTAGCACAAAAATTTCCAGATCTCATACCGCGAGGATTCTCTGCTGGAGGTCATGTGATATTCGGTATCCTCGCCCTATACCTGTGTTCATCGAACTCCCCTACTGTCATGCCGGCGATCTTCGCTGCCCTGTATATGTCCCCTCTCTCGATGAAGTAAATTAATGCTGCCCTTATATGCGGAGGCTGAGCTTTTATGAATTCCCAATCAGCCTTACTCCTCCTTATCTCCCTGAACTCCCTATCCTCCCTCTCCCACTCCTGAATGAGCTCAGGAGGGGGCTCTACCTCTTCAACCATTCTTTGAGCCTCCTAGTCGCAGCATCAACCCTTCTCTTATTAAAAATGTGTCTCGCATCTTCCTCATACTCCCTCAAGATCTCAAGGAACTCGTCCACAGAGCTCACGCTGATCAGCCCATTGTAGATGGAGTTCTCGAGGACTTCTAGGGAGGTCCAGACCTTCACCCTCGAGTAAATAGGGTGGAACTGAGTTACCCTCAAAACCCCTAAGTTCTCGCTGAGGAGAACAGATCCTGTCCTATGGGCGATCACTAAGCAGAGAAGATCGGGACGCTCTAGAGACGGTATCCTCGGATCCAGGGAGACCTCATCCCTGAGCTTACTGTACTGCCTTTCATCGTCCGGAGACCATGGGTAGAGCCTTAAGAGGCCGCTTGCCAGGAGTGAAGAGACGTATTCAATAGCTGGTGGGGATCTGAGCTGTAAAAGAGTCTCCTCATGGATCAAGAGGAGATCAAAGAGCTTTTCAAGGATTCCCTTCCTCCTATACCTACTCCAATCTATTAAGAAGCATGCATCAGCAACTCCTCTCACCTAGACCACCACCGGTATGTTTGCCCTCCTCCTTATCTCATCGAACTCATCCAGTGAAAGGCCGGCGATCCTTGAAGCCACGTATCTGTCCCCTCTCTCGATGAAGTAAATTAATGCTGCCCTTATATGCGGAGGCTGAGCTTTTATGAATTCCCAATCAGCCTTACTCCTCCTTATCTCCCTGAACTCCCTATCCTCCCTCTCCCACTCCTCAGCTCCCATATTCCCATGAAAATGTACGACTAATTTAAGTTTAATTTAAGTTTATGTTCTCCCTTCTATGTCCAGAAAATTCATTGCTCAAACGTCTGCAGGAGGCACTTCTCAAACTGACTTTGAGGACGCTTCTCAAGGTAGTGGTTCCATGGGAGGAGGCAGAGGAATCGATCTAACGGAGCATCTGCTCTCGATAATACCTGAAGAAGCTAAGCTCACACCTCTTGTCGCCTCATCCATTGTAATTGGATCCTCTCGAGTCCCATCATAAGCACTCCTGATGTTCCCCAGAGGGCAACGCTTATAACAATACATGGGACTCTCGGATTGAGAGTAAATTTCCGCTCAACTAGGCATTTGCTAGTGCAGAGAGTACATTTAAACTCGGAGAACTTAGCGTTCCATTGGATGAGAAAATTGAACTTCTGGAGATCCTTCCAAATAGGTTCCGGGAGCCGCGCATTTTATAGTGGCAGTTCTCACTAATATGGTGATTTGATGTAAATTGTGAAAATTGACGAACGGGGGGAGAATATCGATTTCAGCCAGCATAAGGGGGAAATTTGAGACAAATCTTTCCTCTCTGGAAGTCATCGAAGATTAGCTGAAGCTTAAAGGTACGGTCATTTAGAGGAGCTAGTTATGAGCTTGAAGTCCTCCTCAGGGATCTCCCTCATTGCCTTCCCCATGAGATGACCCGTCCACTTCCTCTTGTTCTCTATGAACTTCAAGTCCGGTATGAGCTTCTTGAAGTCAACTGGCTCCTCGAATATCTTGACAGGCTTCAACCTCACCCTCAGGGGGAATGCCTCATTCCCCATCTCCGGAGGGGACTTGAATATCCTGGAGGAGTCCCTGAACACTTCCGATACCGCTTCATAGACAGCGACTACCTTAGGTCCCTCTATCTCCTTCCCCACTCCCCTCTGCTTCACATATATCAGGAGGAGATCCCCGGGCTTCACTCTAGATATAGCGTTCTTGTGCCTCTCCGGAACCCCCCATACGTTCTTCTCCTTTATGATCTCCCAGTTCTCCTGCGTTGTTATGCAGAGCCAGTAAGTCATATGACTAGAGGGGCTCAGCTTCAATTTTAAATATTGAGTTTTCCGGGTTATTCCGTTCGATTTTAAATAATTGAAGTAGTAGTGCCCTAGGTTCTAGTGGAGCAGCTGAGAACTTAGATTCTCATCGATATAATAGCTAAATAGATTTATATTTTAGAATACCAGAGAAAAAATAGGTATGAAGAGTGCAGCAGAAGTTCATGAACTAATCTCTAATTGCGAAAGTATAGATTTATCCTATGGATAATGTTTATTTATATGAGAGGGCAGGTTTTGAAGTAAATTTTCATGAATATAGCGAAACTTATAATCAGAGTGTCATCATATATTCTACTAGTTCAGAAAGGCATGTTCTCCATTTATACCTAAAATTTTATAAACGACTTTACCTATTCTATGGTCAGTGAGAAGTTGGGGGAGACTACTGTAATCACTAAAGCGACATCAAAAAGCAGATCATTAAGAGTGACTATTCCTATAGGTATCGTTAAACAATTCAATCTCTCAGAGGGCGATAAGCTTAGTTGGGAAATCAGAGCAGAAGGAGGAGAGCTAATAATTATAGTGAGACCGCTAAAAGGTAGGGGGAAGGATGAGGATTAGCGATATATTAAAAAAGCTAGACATAGAGCCCATTAATGAGGAAAGCTTTCAAATTCTCATCGCTAGTTTGAAAACAATATTAAAGTATGCTGGAGACATAGAATCATTGATGGAATGGGATGCTCCGGTGATAACAAATTTCAATAAATTGAACTCCGATGAGATTAAATTCATTAAATCCGAAGTACAAAAAACAAATCTTTCAATTAGAGAGTGCCAGACAAGAGTTCAAAAGATAGTCCCGCAGGAGAAGAGAAAAAAATTTGCAGTATACTATACTATAAAACAAGGAACAAATCTTATGGCATCAATTGTTGAAGAATATCTATCATCAAGGGATGGTAAAATAGTTCTTGCGGACCCGTTCCTTGGTTCTGGTTCTACACTAACGACCACAATTGAAAGAGTAGGAGCTGAAAGAATAGAAAAAGTATGGGGCATAGAGCCGTTACCTTTACCTGCTTTGGTTGCTTATGCATCATTAATTCACTCCATGAATGGTAAAAAAGATGCTATTACTGTAATAGTTGGAGATGCTTTTGAGGAAATTCCTAAGGTTTCTTCTCCATTTATGCAATCCAAACTGTCAAAAGCAGACATAATCCTAACGAACCCTCCCTTCACTAGATGGAAATACCTAGAGAGAAACTATCGGGAAAATATTCTGTCTGTAGCAGAAAGATTAGGATATAAAAAATATATAACTAGAAGAGAAGTTAGTCTTCAAACGCTATCTATGTTCCTCTGCGATCATATTTTAAACAGTGGTGGTTTGCTCATCTCCGTCCTCCCGGCATCGACATTTTACACAATATACGGGAAGGGATATAAGTCTCTATTGAGAGAGAGGTACGATATAATTGCAATGATTGAGTGCAGATCAAGGGCATCTTTTTCAGAAGATAGTGGATTCAAGGAAATTATAATAGTGGCTATAAAGGGTTCTAATAAAAGGCCTACAGCGATTATCGGGCTAGACAATAACATCGAAGAAGTAGCTAAGGACATTACAAGTAGTAATATAATGCACCATGATATAGTAGACCTCCATAGCCTACCGCGATTCTTAGATATTAATTGGTTGGCCCTTTTTGAGGAAAATAGAGTGAGAGATCTTATCATCGATATATTCAATCAAGGATTAAAGAATGGAACATTAGGATATTGGAGCGAGATACTCGGTAAAGATAGCATCGTCCGAGGAGTTGAAATATATGGGCCGGAATTCTTCTTTATTCCGAATAGGTACTGGAATATCATAGAAGAGCAGGATAACTTCATAAAGATGAGAGGAAAAGATAGAGAATTAATCATTAACAGAGATTTTCTTGTGAGAACTCTCCGTAAACCGAGCCTTTATAGTCATAAAATAGAGGCAGATGTCAGAACATTCATGCTTTCAATTCCTCAAGTTGAGATTGAGGATTTACCGCACGATTTAAAGGAGTACATCAGATGGGGATCCGATTCGGGCACGGCGAAACCCGCTATGGATGCTTATGGAAGATTCTGGTATAGTCATGTTCATAGACAAATAAAGACCAAGGAACCTTTCGGACATGTTTTTATACCTGATAAGGTGGATCTTCTCTTTAAAAATAGAGGGGTGTTTGCAAATTATACTAAAGAACGAGTAGCTGCATCCAAAAACTTCTATATTGTCAAAGATGAAGATGAAGCTCGTACAAAAATTCTTATCGGATGGCTTAGCAGTACTATTTTCATCTCAGTTCTAGTGTTATTGGGTAGAAAGATATCGGAGACATGGACCAGATTTTTAGAAAATGATTATCTCGAATTACCTGTAATAAATTTGAACAAAGAAGATGAAACTATGTCGGAAGTGATCGGAAAAGTCGATAGAATACTAACTAAACACCTCCCACCTTTATGGGAACAGTTAGGGGAGGAATACAGATATGAACTCGATCTGGCCATCGCTAGGTTCATCGGGCTAGAGAACCCGGAAAGAGTTGTTGAAAATCTATACCAATTACTCAGTAATCGATTATACAAAATTCAATAGTGCCCTCTAATTCAATATATTCTGCAAATCTTAGTGGCGAAAACTTGAACTGCAATTGATTTCCAGGGTGGTTCCAATCTGTTTTTGGGATAGTAATGTGCTTACTATCACCACCCTTTCTCTGAATCGTAATGAACTTACCGAGCCTTATGATGCCTTTTTTAGTAAAAGAAATATCTGTTGCATCTTCATTTAAGAATCTAATTACATCATCCATGCGAAATATGTAGATTCTTCTCTTTCTCTTGTCATTTATAATAAACAACTTCAGTTTTTCTTCTCCTCTTCTGAAAATGTCCTCTATCACTTTAGGGAGATTACTAGCAAAGAAATCCTTTATTCTATCTCTATCTTTTTCTAATATAAATTTAGCCCTAGAATTCTCGGAAACCCTTAATATAGACTCCTTCATTATTATAAACACATCTTCAGGCATTTCCACAAGATCTCTCCATACTTCAAGTCGTCTTCTATCTAACTGATGAAAACTAGTTTTTTCACTCGACTTTAAACTTATACCGATCTCTTCTTGTTCGTTTATTTGTAAGAGGATGTCGGCTTTGGTGAGATCCTTACGCGCTCTTAGTTTTCCTGAGATAGTGAAGCCGAGTCTAATGAGGCACTCCTTCAAAGCATCATGAAATTCCTCATCATTATTTATTCTGTTAATGATATCTTGTTCACTATCTAAGCCTATTCTGGCCTCTTTTTCACCCTTCCTTAAATGTTCGTGATTTGGCATTATGACACATCTCCACTAAATGATGGTACAGTTATACTTAAAAACTTTTCAATAGCCTTCCGGATATCAAAAAATTCACTCAACGCATTAAAAGTAGGAAAATAGGACCTTATATCAACTCATCGAGGAGCTTCCTCTCTAAATCCTCCTCTACCTCCATCTCTATCACGTCGAAGAACTGCAAGAAATCTGGCTTCCTCTTACGCAGTATTTTTACCCTACTCTCGAGCTCTATGAAGATCGCCTCATCACCCACTTCTCCCCAACCTCTTGGGCAGCGCTAGCCTCTTCGGATTCCACTATTAGTTAGTAGTATTAAAATCTTCACTACTTTCTCGGCTAGCTATCACGAGAGAACCTCCAAGTGTATCTATCGCGATAAGAGCGGTCTTAGGATAGCGATGCCATGAAATCTTCACTTTACCTTTGAAGACATGAACCTAAGCCCAAAAATTTTTATCCTGTAGGGCCTCCTGCCTGATGGTGGAGACCCTCACGATATCCGTGCTCGAAGAGGCCATGAAGCTTTTCTCAGAGAAGATAGGCTAGGAAACTTGCTGAGGGTAAGAGGATCACTGATACTGAGGTGATAATACTCCTCCTAGATCAGATGAACAAAAGGATGGATATCATGAATGAATCGCTGAACAGGAGGATCGATGATACCAATAAAAGGATAGATGAGCTCAGGGAATCGATTAATGAGAGGATAGCTGAGATCCACAAGAGGATCGATGATACGAATGAGAGGATAAATGGACTCAGGGATGATATGAATAGGAGGATAGATGAACTGAGGGGTGACATGAATAGGAGGGTAGATGAGCTGAGGGAGGACCTGAGGCTCCTCCATCAGGAGGTATCATCGATAAAATCGGACGTGATAAACTTATTGAAGGAGAAGATCGGGAGGAGTTAAGGTCACAGTTAGAGGCCCTCGCTCAAGATAGCGCTTTAATTGAGCGGTGTTTATCGTTCATTCGGATTATTTCCTCTGTTCTCAATGAGAAGAGGATCGAAGGCATTGATCGGATTTCAAATTTTCTCCCTCCTCCTGTACTTAGCGACTCTGTTGGCTATTAGAGATGCTATTACTCCCGCGGGGACGCCTCCATCTATGTTGACTACAGCGAGCCCCAGTGGGCAGGACTGGAGCATCGACATGAGCGCGCTCAACCCCCTGCCCCCGAAACCGTAGCCACTGGAGGATGGGACTGCTATGACGGGGATATCAACTAGCCCCGCGACTAGGGACGCTAGGGCCCCTTCCCTCCCCGCTACCACTATCAGTACATCTACATCCTCTCTTATCATCTCCTTCAGCGGTTCGAAGAGCCTGTGAAGCCCCGCTATTCCAACATCATAAGCCCTCAGGACCTCGCAGCCCATCTCCTCAGCTATAACTCCAGCTTCCTCAGCGATCCGGATGTCAGAAGTTCCAGCTGTCAGTATACCGACTTTACCCCCCGTCCTCTCCACCCTGAACCCCTCCCTCTTCAGCACTACGATCCTCGCCCTCTCGTGCACTTCCACTATAGCCCCGGGCAAACTGATCTTCATGAGATCTTCGCTCGCCCTACTTATTATAGCCCTCCCCACTTCATCGAGCATCCTCTTAGCTATCTTTAGCACTTCATCTGTGCTCTTCCCCTCAGCCACTATTATCTCCGGGACCCCCCTCCTGATCCCCCTCCCGAGGTCTATCCGAGCTAGGCCCTCGATCTCAGTTATCTCGAATAACTTGAGGAGCTTCTCAGCCTCATCTACGGATATCTCTCCCCTAGCTAACTTCTCCAGTATCTCCCTCAAATCGACCCTCCTTTATATAAGTGGATTTATAATTCTAGCGATGATACTCATAGACTGCAGCTCCGGGATAGCTGGCGATATGTTCCTAGCGGCTCTCTTGGATTTGGGAGCCGATGAAAGGAGGGTATTGAGGGCTATAGATGAGATAGGGGAGCTCTTGAGCAGGATAGAGGTCAGGATAGGGGAAGTCAAGAGGAGGGGGATGAGGGCCAAGAGAGTCGACTTCTACTCTGAGAGCTGGCCCTCGCTGAGCGGGGAGGATCTCATAAATTACGTAGAGAGATGCGTTGAGAGGCTGGATATCAGCGATGAAGCGAGGAGCTACGCGATAAGGGTGGCTGAAACTTTAGTTGAGGCTGAGAGAAGGGTGCATGGGGAAGCTCACCTCCATGAGCTCGGTCAGCCAGATGCTATAGCTGAGATAGTTGGGGTTTCAGTGGCTCTCGATGACCTGAAGGCATTCAATACGACTGTTTACTCCACGCCCCTCGCGGTGGGCGGGGGCTTCGTGGAGACCTCCCACGGGAGGCTTCCAGTCCCCGCTCCAGCCACGCTGGAGATACTCAAGGGCTTCCCGATCTCAGGGGGACCGGTGAGGGAGGAGCTAGCCACACCTACGGGGGCTTCCCTACTCGTAAACATAGTCGACTCCGTTACTGAGCTCTATCCGATGATGAGGCCCTCCGGAGTCGGATACGGTGCTGGGAGCAAGGAGCTGGAGATACCAAACGTGCTCAGAATAGTCTCAGGCGAGCCCCTGGATTCGAGGAGGGAGGAAGTCCTCATAATAGAGACGAATGTCGACGATGTGCCCGGGGAGGTGCTGGGTTACGCTTTAGATAAGCTAATGAAGGAGGGGGCGAGGGATGCTTTCATAATCCCCATAATAGCTAAGAAGGGCAGGCCCGGTCAGGTACTGAAGGCCATAGCTGACAGGGGTAATGCGGAGCATCTGGCTAGGGTGATGATGGAGGAGACCGGAAGCCTGGGGGTTCGCGTATATGGATGCGAGAGGATCGTCCTGAATAGGGAGATAGTGCCCGTTAAAGTGTCCATAGATGGTCAAGAGTTCGAGGTCAGGGTGAAGGTAGCTGGCAGCTTGAGGGCGAAGCCTGAGTACGAGGACATTAGGGAGATAGCCGAGAGGACGGGGAAGCCCCTCAGGGTGGTGATGAGGTTGGTTGAGGACAGGTTGAGGGAACATGGGGGAGCTTGAGGATCTAATAGTGGAGAGGGGGAAGGATGGAGTAATAATAGCCCTCTCAGGGGGGCTAGATAGCTCGACTCTAGCTGCCTTATGCAAGAAGCTGCTCGGAGACAAGGCGATAGCTGTGACAGTGGCTTCCGAGCTCCAGCCCGAGGAGGAGATAGAGGGAGCTAGGAGAGTGGCCGAGGAGATAGGGATAAGGCACATCTTGATAGAGATGAGCCTGTTGAAGGAGGAAGTTGCCAGGAACGGGCCAGATAGATGTTATCACTGCAAGAAGGCTATGTTCAGGAGGATTAGAGAGCTGGCGGAGGAGCTGGGGGTCAGGGAGATATTCGATGGGACTAACGCATCAGACAGCTGGAGGCCCGGGATCGGGGCCCTGAGGGAGTTAGGGATAAGAAGTCCCTGGGCTGAATTAGGCTTCAGGAAGGAGGAGATAAGAGAGATAGCTAGAAATCTAGGATTATCGGTCAGCGAGAAGGCTCCACAATCCTGCTTAGCCACTAGGATACCTTTCGGGGAGAGGATAACAGAGGAGAGGCTCATGAGGATATGGAGGGCTGAGAAGTTGATCAGGGAGCTGACTGGAGTGAAGATCCTCAGGGTGAGGGATCACGGGGGCATAGCTAGGATAGAGGTCGGTAGGGATGAGCTGGCCTCCATTCTAGACTCTCCCAAAATAGATGCGATAGTTAGGGGATTGAAGGGGCTGGGATTCAGGTACGTGACGCTGGATCTTGAGGGATATAGGCCAGCGGATCCCCCTCCCCCATAGAGTTCAGCGGTGATGGGCGGCTGCCTTATGGAAAAGTTTTTTGCGGATCCATGGTAGCTCAACTTATGAAGTGGCACTACCTCCTCATCCTAGCCCTGCTGCTCATAGCAGCTTACTTAATCATCCCGAAGGAGGGGAGAAGGGAAGTAGTAGTCGGGACGATACAGGGAGGGATAAGTACCCTCGATATAATGGAAGCTGACTGGATGAAGGTGGTCAGGTTCGATAAGCCCTTAGATCTATCTCAAGCCCTCTCTAGGGGCGAGGTGGATGTAGCTGTGATAACGGCTGAGATGTACGCTAAGTTCGCTGAGAAGGATAAGGATCTCAAGGTAATAGCTGCCGATATGCTCCAGAACCAAGCTATAATAGGTGTCGAGGATATCAGGGAGCTGAAGGGGAAGAGAGTGGGAGCTACGACAGCTAGCGGGACTTACGCTATGTTCCTAGCTTATCTGAACCTCTCTGGATTGAGCCAGAAGGATATAATAGTAGTTGATGCCCCTCCCCTTCAATTAGTTCAGGCTCTTGAGAGAAAAGACGTAGATGCCATCGTATGCTGGGAGCCGATAGCCTCCAAGCTCATAGCTAAGGGCTATAAGCACGTGGACTTCATAAAATTAGCTGAGAGGTACTTGGGGAGGAAGCCTGTTATGCTGGTCTGGGTAGCTAAAGCGAGCTTCCTGGAGAGGCCGGAAGCCAAGGAGTTCATAGAGATGAGGGAGAGAGCTGCATCGGAATGGGGGAAAAGGGCTCCTGAGGCCCTCAAGAAGTTGTACAATATGAGCGATGGGGAAATTAGTGTCCTGATGAGGAGGGTCGAGATAGTGAGGGGCCTCCCGAAGGAGGATATAATAGCGGCTTGGGAGCTGGCTTCAGCGGGCGGTTACATAAGCGAGGGATTGATAGAGGAGCTCAAGGGGAGGGCCTTCTGGGAGGGCTGAAGTTGATCAAGATAGGGGCCCTCTCATCCTTCATCCTACTCTTATTGCTTTGGGAAGCTATATCCCTTCCCGGACTCCTCCCATCCCCTCTATCCACTCTAAGATATATAGCGAGCTTGGACCCTGATTTGATAGCCCTTCACACGGTAATAACTCTCTACAATAGTTTCGCCGGTTTCTCTCTTTCTATGCTCCTCTCCCTAGCCTTAGGATTCCTCTCTCACAGGAATGAGTTCATCAGGGGCTTCTCGATGGGGATATGCTCGATATTCAATAGCACATCGGCCCTGATATGGTCCCTGGTCTTAGTATCTACGATAGGTATACTCAGCCCCCTCCCCCCTATACTAGTGGCCTCAGCGGTCTCCCTACCGCAGCTACTCTCAGCAACAATAGCTGCCCTGGATTCAGTCGATAAGAACTTGATAGAGGCCGTGAGATCCCTAGGAGGGAGCTCGGCTAACGAGTACTTAGATGTGATAATACCGGGATCCCTCCCGATGATAATAGCTGCCTCCAGGGTGGCCCTCGGCCTCTCCCTCAGGATAAGCGTAGTGGCTGAGGCCTTCGGCTCCAGCGGTGGGATAGGCTATATGATAATGAGATCCTACAACTTAGCCGATGCTCCGGGAGTCCTGGCGTGGTCCCTCATATTAATAGCTTTGGTGCTCGCCCTGGACAGGCTCCTGCTCATGCCAGTTGAGGAGAGGTCGAGCTCATGGCTGAAGTGATCTTGGAGGCTCTTGGAATAAGGAAGGGCTTCAGCGAACTAGTGCTAGCTGATATAAGTTTGAGGCTGGAGAGAGGGGAGATACTGGGGATAGTGGGCCCGAATTCATGCGGCAAAACTACCCTATTGAGGATATTGGCCGGATTGGAGGGCTACTATGAGGGGGAAGTCAGGAGGAATGGTAGCTTGGGCATAGTGTTCCAGGAGGACAGGTTGCTGCCCTGGAAGACGCTCATGGAGAATATATGCCTCGGTCTGAAGTACGCTGGGAGGAGGGATATTGAGAAAGCGTTGAATTACGCTAGGAGGCTTGGGATAAGTGAGGAGGACCTCAGGAGCTTCCCTAGGAGGGTTAGCGGCGGGACTAGGAGGAAAGCTGCTATAGCTAGGGCCCTCGCCCTGGAGCCGGAGATAATACTGATGGACGAGCCATTCACAGGCCTAGATTTCAGCACTATGGTGACTCTGAGATCATCCCTAGCGGATCTGCTGAGGGAGAGGGGGATTTCAGCTATAATAGTGTCGCATCAACTCGAGGACTTGCTAACTGTAGTCGATAGATGCGTGGTAATGACGCCGAAGCCCTCTAAGATAGGGGCTGAGCTTAATATGAGGGGGATGGGATTGGAGGAGAGGATAAACGCGCTCAAGGATGTGTTGATGAGGATGGTGAGCGATCATGGGCCTTAGGGATTTCCTGAATAAACTGGAGGAAATTGGAGAGCTCAGGAGAGTTAAAGCTAGGGTTAGCGTGGATCTGGAGATAGCTGAGATATTGAGGAGGGTGGCTAGAGGAGGGCCCGCTTTACTTTTCGAGAACATAGATGGTTTCGATGGGTGGAGGCTAGTGGGCAACATATTCTCGAAGGCTGAGAGGGTGAAGCTAGCCCTCAACTGCGATCCGGAGGAGGCGGGGAGTAAGTTAGTGAACATGATAAGGGCCCCTCCCCTCAGCCTCCCGGATAAAGTGAGGATGCTAAGCGATGTGATATCCCTGGGGAGGCACCTCCCGAAGCTGAGCGGTGCGGATTGGAAGAAGGGGAAGTGGGATAGAGTCGATCTCGAGAGGATACCAGCTATAAGGACATGGCCCAAGGATGCCTCGAGGTTCTTCACCTTCCCGATAGTGATAACTAAGGATCCTGAGACCGGAGTGCACCATCTAGGGGTCTACAGGATGCAGTTGATGGACAGCAAAACTACCGGGATGCACTGGCATGTGCATAAGAGAGGGGCAGCTTACATGAGGAAACACAGCGGTAAAATGCCCGTAGCTGTCGCAGTTGGCGTCGATCCAGCTCTAGCTTTCACTGCAGTTGCTCCAGTGCCCGAGGGGATAGACAGCTACGTTTTCGCTGGCATTATAACAGGAAGATCCTTTGAAGTGAGCAGAGGGGAGCTCACGGATCTGCTCATACCCTCCGATGCTGAGCTAGTTATAGAGGGCGAAGTCTCGGATGAAATGAGGCTCGAGGGCCCCTTCGGGGATCACATGGGTTACTACACTCCCCCCTCCCCCTTCCCCGTGTTCAGAGCTGGGGCTATTTACACGGTAGAGGATCCGATATTCCACGCGACAGTAGTGGGCTACCCCTGGCTGGAGGATTCCGTCATAGGGAAGGGGATAGAGAGGCTCTTCCTCCCTCTGGCCAGGATGATAATCCCAGAGCTTGTGGATATGAACATACCTGAGTACGGGCTCTTCCACGGCCTAGCTATAATATCGATAAGGAAGCGGTACCCAGGCCAAGCGAGGAGCGCTGCCATGGGGCTCCTCGGGATAGGCCAGTTCTCCCTCACTAAGATAGTAGTGGTCGTTGATGAGGACGTGAACGTCCACGATATCAATGAGGTGATATACGCTATAGCTACTACAGTGGATCCGAGGAGGGATGTTCAGATAATAGAGAACGCTGTGACAGATGAGCTAGATCACGCTAGCTCAACTCCGAGGCTGGGGAGCAAGATGATAATAGATGCCACTAGGAAGCTCAGGGAGGAGCTGGGCAGGGAGTGGCCCGAGAGGGTGGAGCCGGATCCCGAAGTCGCTAGGAGAGTTGATGAGAGGTGGAGGGAGTTTGGGATATAGGACTTACTTGGAGATGCTCAGGTTACCCCACACCCTCTTCAGCCTCCCCTTCGCTTACGTAGGAGCCTTAGCTGCTGGCCTCAGGGATCCCCTAGACGCTCTCGTGGTGGGAGTAGCTTTGTTCTCAGCCAGATCCGTGGCTATACTCTCAAATGATCTAGTGGACAGGGAGATAGATGCGCTAAATCCGAGGACAGCTAGCAGGCCCTTAGTGACTGGGGAAGCTGATCCATCAAAGGTATCCATGCTAATAGCTTTGTTCTCAGCTTTATTCGTGCTCTCAGCCCTTTACTTCAACTTCCTCTGCTTCCTCCTCTCCTTCCCCATACTCCTGGCTGAGCTCTCATATCCCTTCGCGAAGAGGATACACTGCTTCCCCCACTTCCACTTAGGAGCTGTACTAGGCGCCTCTCCCCTTGCAGGATTCATAGCTATCTCTAACAGTCTCAAGGGCCTACCCTGGAGCTACTCCATATCCCTAGCCCTATGGGTGGCCGGCTTCGATATAATATACTCGATGCAAGACGTGGATTTCGACAGGAAGTTCGGGATAAAATCAATTCCTTCATGCTTCGGGGAATCCTTCGCGCTTAACTCAGCCTCGGCATGCCATATCCTCTCCTTCCTATCTTTGCTGCCCTCCGTGAGGGGTCCCTACTCCCTGGCCTCCCTCATAGCATTCGGCGCTATCCTCCTGATCGAGAACGCCGAGGCCAGGAGGGGGAAGTATAAGGAGGCCTTCGACCTTAACATAATATCAGGTCTCATCCTGGGGCTCGGATTCATGATAGACCTTATCTAAGGAACCTGTCCTCAATATGCTTATCAGGGATTCCTCGGCCCATTTCTCCAGTTTCAAATCCTTTATCTTCCTAACTGTACTCTCCACATCGTATTCGATCCTCCCTAACTTTATCTCCTCCCCTATGAGGGCGAAGGAAGCTCTGGGATCGCGATCCCTCGGCTGCCCCACGGAGCCCGGGTTCAGGATGAGGCTACTGAGCTCCCTCATCATAGCCCTGTGCGTATGGCCCAGTAGCACTAGATCGTGATCCAATTTCCTGGGGAAGGGGCTCATTGGGTCTAGATCGTAGAGCTCAGACTCGAGCTCCTCATCGCTCATATCGGGCATCACGTAACCGTATAAGTGATTCTTAGGAGAGGCGTGCACAGCATACACCCTCCTCCCATCTATCTCAAGCTCAATTTTCTCAGGGAGATCAGCTAGGAACTTCAGATCTTCCTTAGAGAGGAGATTCATAGTGATTCTCTCCCTAGTGTACTCGCTCAGGGGCCTCAGCTCCTCAGCGCACCTGCAACTTATACCGTGAGCTGCCGCTGCATCGTGGTTCCCCTTCAGCATTATCGCCCCGACTTCCTTGAGCGAGTCCAGGGTCTCAGCTGGCTGAGGACCGTAATCGACGGAATCCCCCAGGAATATCACGCTCTCATATCTCAAGCTCTCAAGGACGCGAGCTAGGGCATCGTAATTAGCGTGGGCGTCCGAGATAACGAGGTACCTCATAGCGGACATCAAAGCTCACCTCTTAAGTTCATTATGAGGAGCCCGGTCATTATTAGACACATCCCCACTATATGCCTGAGCTCCAGCCTCTCCCCCAGGAAAACTGTGCAAAGCAGAGTGGCCGTCACTGGTATCAGTAGCGTGACCAGATTCGCATTCGTAGCTCCAGCCCTCTCCAGTATCCTGAAGAATATGAGGTAAGCTAGGGCCGTTGAGAAAACGCTTATACCTATTATAGAGACCCAAGCCCTCTGCGAGGGCATAACCAGCCATGGCCTCTCCAAAATCGCTAGTGGAATTGAGGTAGCTGCGGCAGTTGATAGCTGCCCGAAAGCTATGTCGAGAGGGGAGAGGCCCATGGAATAGAACCTCCTCCCGTAAACGGTGGCGTAAGAGTAGCATATGACAGCAGTTATTATAGCGAGCTCCCCTATCAAGCTGCCCTGCAAGTCCCAGGCCATAGCCAGGACACCCGAGAAACCTAGGGAAATTCCCATCATACTGAATTTATTTATCTTCTCATCATCTGTCAGGAAGTGAGCGAAGATAGATGTGAAGAAGGGTGAGGTGGAGTTTATTATAGAGGCAACGCTGCTGCTCACATACCTCTGCCCCCAGAGGATGAGAGCATACGGTATCGTGTTGTTAAGCACTCCCAGGATGAGGAGCTCCCTCCAGGGGAGGTTCTTGGGCCTCCTCGAAGCTAATATCCCTATAAGAAGGGAGGCTATGGTGAGGCGGGAGGCCGATATAGTTAGGGGTGGGAGCTCCTTGACCAGTATCCCCATGAATAGGAAGGAGGCCCCCCATAGCACTGAGAGGATTATGAGGAGGCCCCATTCCCCCGCTCCCATCCTATTCATGGGATCGCTTCCCCCCTGATAGATAAAAGGGTGATGGGATGGAACTATCAAAATTCGCTTATATAACAGCTATAGGAACCCTGGCCGATTCCTTAATAAGTCTAATCAGCTTGATAACTGTCTCAAAACTCTCAACTGCCGCAATAGCTGCTACTGGCATCGTCTCGTACCTCTTCTTCCTGATAAACGCCGCTTCAATGGTATTCACGGGCGGGTTGATGGTCCTGATATCGCAAGCGTTCGGGGCTAGGAAGCTGGAGCTAGCTGAGGAAGCTTCAGCAGAGACCCTCTCCCTGGCGATGGCTTCCTCCCTAATAGCTCTGATCTCTATGCCAATGTGGCTCAAGCCCTATCTCGAATTGGTATCGATGGGTAACTCCGATATAGTATCGGAATCCTACATTTACGCTTCTATGAGGCTCCTCTCCCTCCCGGCTATACTGATCAATTCCTCCCTCTCGGCCATCTACAGGGCTGGAGATGACGCTTACACTCCGACTATCTGCTCCTTAGTGAACGCATCCTCTGGGGCCATAATAATACCCTCCATGACCCTCGGCCTCTTCGGGCTCCCCAGAATGGGGCTGCTCGGAGCTGGGCTCGGCTCATCTATCTCGAGTTACCTCAGCGTCCTCATATATGCAGTGAGACCCCCTCCCCTCAGGATAGGGATCAGGAGACCCCGATCTCTAGCGGCTAAGGTTATATGGATAGGGCTGCCCACGGCAGCTGAGAGGATAGTGGCTAGCATCTCCCAGAACGTTTACATAAATGCCGTTGCCAGGGGAGGGACTTCCGCTCTAGCTGCTCACAACATAGGGATAACTGTGGAGAATGTGATAATACAGCCTAGCTTCGCGATAGGTATGACTGCCCTAGTTAAAGCGGGCCAGAGCTTGAGGTCCGAGGATGAAGTGAATGAGGTCCTTAGGAGGAGCTTGAGGATCGGTGCATCCTGGATGGGCTTAGCTTCCCTGCTGCTGGTAGCTGCCTCTCCATTCGCGGGAAGGGCTTTCTCATCGGACCCGGATGTAGTCAAGCTGACCTCCATATATCTGATACTAGCTGCGATGAGCGAGATAGGGCTCGGGATAAGTCAGGCTTTCTTCGGAGCGATAAGGGGTATGGGGAGTGTCTGGATCCCCTTCCTGATAAGCAGCATCTCCCTGATATTCCTAAGAGCCTTGCCGGCTCAGCTCCTCTCCATGAAGTACGGGGCTATAGGGGCTTGGATGACCCAGAACACTGATATGTACGGGAGGGTAATGATATCTTACGCCATCTGGAGGTCATCTGGTAGGAGGTTGATGAAGAGGGTATTCTGATCTCCGAAATTTTATAATATTCCGATGTAGCAGGGGCGTATGAGGAGGATCCCGATACTGGAGAGCGGCGATATAAGGGTGGTGAGGGTGGAATCCGAGGGAGAGGATACGATACCCGAGCACACGCATGAGGCCGATGAGGTGGCTTACGTGGAGAGGGGGAGCGCTGAGATAACTGTAGAGGGGAAGGCGTTCCACGTTGGTGAGGGTGAAGCGTTATTGATACCGAAGGGAGCTAAACACTGGGCTTCACTCAGAAATTGCACTCTAATAGCTTTTTACCACCCTTAAAATATCTTCTGAGGGTTCAGGAAGTGGAAGAACCACCTGACCATCTCCTTATCCTTCAGCCTCTCCAAGACCCTGGCTTCCACTTCGCTGACGTACTCATCAGTGAGCTTGGAGCTTAGGCTCACGGAGGAGTCTATGAGATCTATGGCCACAGGGAGCCCGGTGGCATCGCTGAACAGATCTTCCCCTACTTCCAAATCTATCGATGGGTGCTCGAGCTCGCACACCGGTGTTGAAGCATGAGCCTTGACTTGAGCCCTCCTCAATGATCTGAAATCATCCAAATCCAGGCCGAGCTTCCTGAATGGCTCATAAGCCTTCTCCCTTGCTCTCTCCATCAGATCCTCCAGCATGCTCTTGCTGGCCAAGTAGGCAGCTTGAGTGTAGACGCTCACGTTCTCATCCCCTATCAACCTCTCGTACCTGAAGATAGTCCTGGGAGGCATTATAGCTGAAAGTATGAGCTTATCTATCACCGTTATGAGATCTTTAAGCTCCTCTATTGAGTTCAAGGCTATGAATCCTCCTATCGCCCTAGTGTGACTCCTCTTTATCACTCCTATGACCTTCTTACTCCTGCTCAGCTCCCTGGTCATCTCATATACCTCCCTGAATACTTCCTCCTCCCTCTCCCCGAACAGCCCCTGCTTCCTCATCCTCAGGACGGGATAGACGAAACTGTAGAAACTTCCGTCTATGAATAGGAGATCGACATCATCCAATATCTCGAGAGCTATCTTCCTCTCAGCGTATACAGAGAGGAGATCGAAGAAGTACTTGCTTACCTCCTCTGAAAGTGCTTGCTTCCTCTTGAACTGTCCGGCTATGTACTTCTCACTTATCCTCCTCTTCCCCTCTATTATGAGGGCCCCCGCAGCTATGAGGCCATACCTAGCCCCCATCCTCTCGCTCAGCTTTGGGGATCGAGATCCGTCAACGGCCCCCACTCTAATGACCTTCCCCTCCCCCAGGGGCTCTATCAACCCTGAGATCAAGCTCTTAGCTGAATTCACGCTTTTCGCTAGCTTCTCTATGAGAGAGGAGATCTGAGAGGCCTCCTCCTCCGCCCTCTCGAGGAACGCAGCTAGGAGGGGGTGGGGTAAGCTGAGCCACTCGACTTCCATCAGCTCACCTCGAAAGTTATGAGAAGGGGGACCGGTGATGGGTTCATAGCTCCTGAGAAGTAAAATCTGCCCTCCTCGAGCGTCAAGAGGTAGTCAGGAGTTATTCCATATGGGCCAAGCCATTCCTTAGCTCCCCCCTCGCCAGCTGCATCCAGGGGGTGGAGCCTCCCGTAGAAATTCGTGTTCAAGTTCCTCCTTATCGCAGCGTTTATCCCTATCTCCCCAGCTATGCCCTGAGCTATGAGCGTTATGTTCAAGCGGTGCTTCCTCCCGAGGGCAGCTAAATTCTTTATCTCCTCAGTAGCCCTAAGCTGAATCCCCTCTGGCCTATACGGGCAGTACTGAGGGGCCTCATCTATTATCAGGGCTATATCCATCCTCTGGCCCCTCACCATCCTCCTCTTGAGCTCCTCAGCTAAGCTCAGGAACAAGCTGAGCTTAGCTTCATTTGAGAACCCGGACATATCTATAATCGTTACCTGGCCCGAATCTATTATCTCGCTGACCCCGATCTCCCCCATGAAGGGCGATAGATCCTCAGGCCTTATCCTCCTGAATACCCTCTGAAAAGCCCTTTCAGCGGATCTCCTCCAATCATCCCTGCTTATTTTCCTCAAGCTCTCCTGAACGAATTTCTTGAGCTCCTCATATAGTTCAGATTCACTCCTTCCCCTGACGAATTCAGCCCATCCCTGAAGGAACTCCTCGAAAGCGCTCCTTATCGCTTCATTCCTGTAGAAGCCCTCAGTTATCCCGCTGATGTAATCTAGGATTGGGGATTCATCCGAAGCTATCTCCCTCATGCTGATGCCCCCGAAGTGAGGGGCGTAATCCTCACCGCTCCAATCTAAGACTATAGCCCTGTAACCGTTCTGGACGTAGAAAGGTATAAGGACGTGCCTAGTGAAGTAGGACTTCCCGCTGCCAGTCGACCCGAAGACCCCGACGTGATATGGGATGTAGAAAGCATCAGCAGGAACGAGCCAATCCTTCCCCTCCACATGAGCCCTCATCCAGCTCAATTTCTTCGCAGATTTTGCTATGAAGAGCTCAAGAGGGTTCTCATCATCGAAGATATAGACCGGGGAGCCAGGGGCTATTATCTTCCTGTTCCCCCTCACCTTCCCATCGACCACTTCCCCTATTATTATGATATCGAATGAATAAACTTCTTTAGCTGCTGAAGGCTCCCCCCCATGCCTCAAATACGCCACTTCAGGCCTGTAGCTCGATCTACTCAGGAACTCATTCCTGCCGAGCCCTCTCCTCAGTATCCCGAGGACATCGCTCCCCCCGTTCTTTATCAGGACTAAGCTCTCGGCCCTCACCTCCCTCTCCAAGTCCTTCAGTAGGATGACGGAAGCCGAGGTATCTGAGGATCCATCTGCCACTCTCCCTATCAGCTTCATCATGCCAAATCGAAACGCAAGTTTAAAGAGTTTCCCATGCCCGATGACTTATGAGGGGCCTCATAACATTCTTGCTAGTATCCTTCTGCTCAGCTTTCCTCCTGGACTTAGCGTTCTACTCATACTCCCAGGGGTTGAATCAGCTCTTCCTCAGCCTTCTCTTAACGCTCTGGGGATTTTTGAGGATGTATACACCGACTTTGGGGGCGATAGTAGCTCTAATAGTATCCAGGGAGAATTTGAGAGCTATAGAGAGCTACATAAACTTCAGTTGGAGGTCCCTCAAGTACTTCCTGCTCGCTCCTCTGTACGCTTACTTCAGCTCAGCTTTATTCCTCCTGCTAGCTCATGCGATGGGCCTTCTAGATATAGATGGCCTCTTGCAGCTTATATCCAGCAGCTCCGGGGTTACGAAGGAACTCGCTAGCGTGATATTGATGGTGCAAGTGATAATAGCATACCCAGCGGCCCTAACGATAAACTCTATCGCAGCCCTAGGGGAGGAGATAGGGTGGAGGGGCTACTTGTTCAGGCAGCTGGGTGGTAATTTCGTGTTGAAGAACATCTTATTAGTCGGTACGATCTGGGGCCTCTGGCACTCAACAGCGATAGCCCTTCTTGGCCATAATTACCCGCTACTCAGGGCCTCGGGAATACCCCTCTTCATCCTCTTCTGTATCTCATCGAGCATAGCGATGCTGAAGCTCACGGAGGCTATTGGAAGCATCCTCCCATCCGTATCCCTGCATGGGGGCTTGAATGCTCTCTGGGGATTGGCTGCTTACTCCACTAAGTTCAGAGGTGTTGAGAATGAGTTATACGGGGGCCTCGGTGTTCTGGGAATAATATCTCTCTTCATAGCTTCAGTTTCAACTGTAGCGATACTGAAGAAATATGAAGCTCGTGCGAAGGCTAAGGGTTGAGAGCTATTCATTTGGGGGGCTCCCCAGTGATGAGTTAATTCTCTCTCATTTTTCCAATTTGGGAGGGCATCCCCGCTAATATCTTGGACGCTGTTCGAAAATGGCCCTCTCGGATTCCCTGTAAGATGTAGTGGATCTTATTGTAGGGAGTGCGAAAGTCCCGAAATTTTAATATATAATGCTCCATCTAACGGGGGGTAATCTTGGAGAGGCTCGATGATATAGACCTAGCTATACTGAGGATCCTACAGGAGGACTGCAAGAAGAATATAGCTGAGATATCCGAAGCCCTGAATATACCTAAGTCGACAGTTCATTACAGGATATCCAGGCTGGAGAAGATGGGCTTCATAGAGGGATGCTACGCTAAGCTCAATTCTGAGAAATTGGGGAAGAGTTTCATTGGCGTGACGTTAGTGAGAGCTAGATACAGCCCGGGTTATCACGAGACGGTCGGTGAGAAGATCTCAAAGATACCCGGAGTCATGGCGGTTTACTTCGTCTTCGGGGATACCGATTTCGTAGTGATATCCAGGGCCGCGAATAGGGATGAGCTCATGAGCATAGTGGAGCAGATGATGAAGATAGAGGAGATAGAGAGGACCTCAACAATGATAGTAGCGAAAGTTATAAAAGAGGATATGAGGATTCAGATATAAAAATTACCTGAGGATCACTTCCACCTCAGGTATCTCCTTCCAGTCTTCATCCTTCCATTTCCCCTTTATCACGACCTTCTTCAGGTAGATGTCCATCACTATATCCAGCTCCTGGGATGAGTTCCCAGGGATCTTTCTGCTCACCTTCTGAATGGTCCCCTGAGGCCCGGTCACCTCTAACTCGACTAAGATCTCTCTATCACAGGAATTGCTTATCCTCAGGGGGATGTGCTCTTGATCCACTGTATCTAACCACGGGCTCCCGACTGAGAGCTCTATGCACACTCAGAACCACCTCACTATCCCTACCTTCCTATCGGTGAAGAAGTCCACAGCATCCATCTGCGGGTGGTGGCTCCCCACACCTGCTAACCTCTTGCCCCCGAACGGGAACCAGCCGACTGGTGCTGCTATCCCTATGTTTATCCCCACGTTACCCACGTAAACGTTGTGCAGGAACTCCCTAGCATACTTCCCGCTCCTAGTGAATATGGAGGCGGAATGATGGTACTTATTCTTATTTATCCATTCTATAGCCTGATCCAGGCTGTCAGCCCTCAATAAATTGGCCACTGGCCCGAATATCTCCTCCCTAGCTACCTTCATATCTGGAGTCACGCCCTCTAGCACCGTTGGACCGAGGTAGAAGCCATCAGGATATTCCTCAACTCTCACTCCCCTCCCATCCAAAGCAAGCTTAGCTCCTTCCTTCAATCCCTCCTCTATCATCTTAATCACATTATCTCTGTACTTCCTGCTGGCCATCGGGCCCATCTCGCTCCTCTCATCGAGCCCATATCCTATCCTTATCTCCTTAGCTAGGTTCAGGAATTGCTCCTTGAACTTATCGTATATATCTCCCACCAACACTATGTTCTGAATGGCTAGGCACCTCTGCCCAGTATTTCCGAACTTGGAGTCCCTCAGATTGTGGACAGTCCTCTCGAGATCGGCATCCGGCATCACTACAGCGTAGTTAGCTGCGCTCCCCCCTCCCAGGAACCTCTTCCCCTTGGAGGCTGAGAGCTCGTAGAGGCGGAGGGCAGCGTTACTCGTCCCCACGAATGCGGTGCCCTCGACCAGGGGATGAGTCACTAAGTGCTCCCCCACCTTATGGTCGCTATATATCACGTTGAGGACTCCCGGCGGTAGCTCGCTGGCCAGGGCCTCCATGACGAGCACCATGGGTACGGGAGTGGTGCTGCTGACCTTCACCACCAGAGTATCCCCTAGGGCCAGGGCGTAAGGTATGAACCAGAATGGTATCATCACCGGGAAGTTGTAAGGGCTGACTACAGCGAAGACGCCCAGGGGCTCCCTTATGAGCACTTCATCCACTCCCTTGGCGATCTCCTGCTGATACTCGCCCTTCGCTAAAGTGTAAGCGACTGATATAGCTGCCTCAACGTTCTCTATAGATCTCCTCAAGTCACCTCTAGATTCCCTTATGACTTTACCGTGGTTCTGAGTGTTAGCCCTAGCAATTATCTCCTTCCTCTCCTCCATCGCGTACTTCATCTTGAATATGTACTGCAGCCTGTCCGGGACCGGGAGCTTGCTCCAGGATTTGAAGGCCTCGTAAGCAGCTTCGACAGCTTCATCTACCTCAGCCTCAGTCGCCATAGGTACTTTAGCTATCACCTTGCCCAACCCGGGATCGTAGACCTCCGCATACTCTCTGCTCGATGACTCGACCCACTTCCCGTTTATGAAGAGCTTCAAAACTCCGTAATCAGATCTGGGCGGCTCCAATATCATGATACCACCTCCCTTATCGATTCCTCCAATATATCGAGGCCCCTCATCAAGTTATCCTCCTCTATCGTCAGGGGAGGATGGAGCCTTATCACGTTCAAATAGACCCCCGCTCGCAGGAGGAGCAAGCCCTTCTCCCTCGCCTTATTTATCACTCTCATCGTCTCATCAGCCGCTGGCTCCTTACTCCTCCTGTCCCTGACTAACTCGATAGCTTGCATGGCCCCCAGCCCCCTGACGTCTCCTATCAACTCGTACTTCTCAAACATCTCCTCTAGCCTCTTCCTCATGATATCCCCAAGCTTCGCGGCTCTCTCCGGTATCCTATCCCTCTGCATTATCTCCACCACTTTTATAGCGACTGAGCAAGCCACCGGATTGCCGCCATAAGTACCTCCGAAGCTCCCGGGGCTCGTATTCTCCATTATCTCCCTCTTCCCTATAACAGCGGATAGGGGGAGGCCGTTGGCTATCGCTTTAGCTGTAGCGATTATATCAGGCTCTATTCCGAAGTGCTCTACTGCCCACATCTTCCCGGTCCTTCCCCATCCAGCTTGGACTTCATCATCTATCAGCAGGATTGAGTTCGCCTCCAGGAAGGTTTTGAGCTCCTTAACGTAATCCCTCGGAGCCACTACGAAGCCTCCCTCTCCCTGAACCATCTCCATCACGAAAGCAGCTACCCTCTCCGGAGGGACTCTGGTGTGCGAGAACCAGTTCTTCACGTAATCCAAGCAAGCTAGCCCGCAGGAAGGATACTCCTGCTTGAAGGGGCATCTATAACAGTAAGGATAGGGGATGAGCTCCACTCCTGGGATCAATGGATCGAATCCCGTCTTGTAAGGCTTATACTTTCCCGTAGATGCTAGGGCGTAACCGTAAGTGCCCCTGCCGTGGAAGGAGTTCTCATAGGCCACTACATAAGGCCTCCCAGTCACTTGCTTCGCCACCTTTATCGCGTTCTCTATGGCCTCCGATCCGCTGTTCTGAAGCAATACCATCTTCTCAGAGCTCCCGGGAGCTATCTTAGCCAGCCTTTCAGCTAACTCGACGTAAGGCTTGTAATTGACGACCATGAAGCACATGTGCCATAACTTTTTGAGCTGCTCCTCAGCCGCCTTTATCAGCTCTGGATTGGCATGCCCCAAGTTAGCTACTCCTATTCCGCTCGTGAAATCTATGTATTCCTTCCCGTTGACATCGTATAGCTTCGCATTCGCTCCCCTCTCTATAGTCACGGGATGGTAGAGGGCAACCCCCTTCATAACGTACTTGCTCCTCGCCTCCAAGGGGTCCATAGAATCACCTAGCTTATTGATGGAGTTCCCATATAAATATAATTTTTTCGGATGAATGACAATATTAATGGAGGAAGATGGAAAGAAGTTTGGATATGAGCGGGGAGGCAATTTAACTGGAGCTAATCGATGCGAGGAGCCTCAGGGAGAAATGAGGTCGTAGAGCTCTCAGAACATTCTCTTAGATCTATTTCTTCACATCCGCGGGCTTTAACTGAGGAGCAGGGCTAATTTGAGAATAACAGGAGGATTATAAAGTTAAAAAAGGATTAGGATTTGGGAAGGACCTCTATAGTCCTCCCATCGATGTTGTATCCCATGACTGGGTTTATATCTCTGCCCTCTCCCTGAGGCCACTTAACGTAATCAGCGTGGTATGCGAACTTCATCACCTGCTGGAATAGGTTCAAGCTATAAGCCTGGTCAACGACTATCTTCTGTATCTCGCAGTATTTCCTGAACCTCTCCTTCATATCGATCGTCGATAGGGCATCCTCTATCATCTTATCTATCGTCTCATTGAGTAGCCACTCGTTCTGCTCCCAAGTGGGCGCGGACTTCGAGTGATACCTGGATTCTAGCAGGGATCCAGCTTCAGCATAGTGAGCAGCCACGAAGATAGAGACTATGTGAGGGCTGGTCTCTAGCTTCGCCATCTCATCCACTACCTTCGTCCACGGGACCTTGACTACCTTCACCTTAAGCCCTAACTGCTGCACGTTGCTAGCGAAGAGCATGGCGACTTTCTCCTCAGCTGGGACTTCAGCTATCCAATGATACTCTATCTCATACTTATCCGGATTGTTCACTATATCCGGGTAGTACTTCGACTTCTTGAGCTCCTCCTTCGCCTTATCTATATTCGTAGTATAACCCTCAGTCGGACAATAGCCTGGGCAGTTCGGAGGTATGGGCCCTGTCACGAGCGGGGAGCCTGGGAATATATCGCTAACAACAGTATTATAATCGAATGCATACGCGAGGGCCCTCCTCACGTGAACATCATCGAGAGGAGGCTTCTTAGTATTGAGCATCAGATAGAACACACTTATCTCCGGTATCTTCGCTATCTTTATGCCGGGCATCTTTGAGAGATCCTGATAAGTCTCCTCTGGCAACCATTGAGAGGATATCTCAAGCTCATTGTTCGCCATCATCGCCTTTGTTGTGGTCGCCTCCGTCAGCCCGATGAACTTTATCTCATCTGGAGAGTGGGGCATCATGGGCCCCCAGTAATCTGGGAACTTCTCAAGCAATACGTACTGCTCCAGGACGACCTCCTTAACCTTGTAGGGGCCTGATCCAGCATCATGAGTGAGGAGCCATTCAGTCGCGAAGTCCCCATAATCCCCGTAGGGGCCTGGCTTCTTTATATGAGCCTTCACTTCCTCGCTATCCACTATGTATAGCCTCGCTAGAGCCGTTAGGAACGGACCGAAGGGCTTCTTCAACTTGAATTGGACTGTATAATCATCTAAGACCTTTATATCCTCTACATAGGGTGTGAATAAGTAAGCGTATCCCTGGCCTATCGTCATGAGCCTCTGCATGCTGAAAGCAACATCTTTGGCTGTTAGCTCCCTTCCGGAGTGGAACTTTATTCCCTTCCTTATCTGGAATGTCCAGGTGAGTCCATCATTCGATACGGTCCAATTGGTTGCTACCCAAGGCCTCGGACTTCCATCAGTCCCCGGCCATATGAGTGGGTCATATAGGTTCGTTATCGCTGTTGAGCTAACGTAATCAGAACCTACAGCGGGGTCTATATAGCATGGCCAAGCTTGAGCGACCCTGAGTATCGTCTTCTTAGCTTCCGTTACAGCCGGAGTAGTTGTCTCAGACGATGTGGTGGGCGTTGTTGCTGGCGTTGTCGTAGGGGTAGTTGCGGTAGCTGTTGGAGTAGTTGTCGCGGGGGGCTGAGTGACTATGTAAAAAGCCGCTCCAACTAAAACCAACAATATCACAACAACTAGGGCTATCAGGGCGTTACGGGACATATACACCCCCCAGCCCCTCGGAGGTCGCTTTTATATAAATTTTTCCTTCATTTGAGGAGTCAGTACGATCCTCGGATTTTTACAGGTGCTCCCTTTCTAAAATAGGGATATTCAAATCCCTATTGCTCATTCTCATCGCCATTTACATATAATACGAAAAAATTTAGGTCTAAAAAGATGGGTGATAATCCCGAGGCCCTCACGATTGGCTATTGTACAAGTGACAAGCGACGTAATGGCCATCCTCAACTTCCGCGAATTTGGGCTCTACCTCCGAGCATCTCTCATAGGCTAAAGGGCACCTCGTCCTGAATCTGCAGCCCGACGGTGGGTTCATTGGGCTCGGGATCTCTCCCGTGGATCTTATCTCCTTCGGTTTGAGTCTCTCCTCATCCTCAGTCAGCACCGGGACTGAGGATAAGAGCATCTTCGTGTAGGGATGAAGTGGATTGACGAAGAACCTCTCAGTGGGGGCGAGCTCGTATATCTTACCTAAGTACATTATGGCGACCCTCCTCGAGACGTTCCTCACGAGGCTCAAGTCGTGAGTTATGAAGAGATAGGAAAGATTGTATTCCCTCTGGAGCTTCAGGAGGACGCTTATTATCTTCGCTTGAATAGATACATCTAAGGCTGAAGTGGGCTCATCGAGGACTATGAATGAGGGTTCGCTCGCTAAAGCTCTAGCTATCGCGACTAGCTGGCTCTCACCCCCTCCAAGCTCTCTCGGAAACCTATTCATGAAATCCTCAGGTGGAAGGCCGACTTCCTCAAGTATTCTCTTAACTTTAGCCTCCCTGTCCCTCGAGGACATGTGCTTCATGTGGATCCTCATTGGAAGCTCTACTATATCCCTGACTGTCTGCATAGGGTTAAGTGAAGATCTGGGATCTTGGAAGACCATCTGAATTTCCTTCTTCAGCCTGATAGGTCTCTTCTTGAGCGGTACGCTTATATCCTCCCCCTTGTAGAGGATCTTGCCGGAAGTCGGTTTGTAAATCCCAACGATGACGTGCCCCGTAGTGCTCTTCCCCGATCCCGATTCCCCTACGAGCCCAAAGGTCTCTCCCTCCTCCACTCCGAAAGATATGTCATCTATAGCCCTGACCGTCCCCAGAGATACCTCGAAATACTTCTTCAAATTCTCGACTTCCAATATCAATGGGCTCACCTCTCAGCATAAAGGAAGCAAGCTACCTTTCCTCCTTTCTCAACGGAGAAGAAGCTAGGTGGCTCTATATCACATATGAATTTCTTAGATTCGCATCTAGGGTGAAATCTGCATCCAGACGGAGGGTTCAGGTAGTCAGGAACGTTGCCCGGTATGCCTTGGGAGATCCCGCCTCCAGTGAGCCTGGGGGCTGAGGATAGGAGAGCCCTCGTGTAAGGATGCTTAGGGCTCCTGAAGAGCTCATTGACCTCATTGCTCTCAACCATCGTGCCAGCGTACATAACATAAACTCTATCTACGAGACCCCTGACGGCGCCTAGGGCATGGCTGATTAAGATAACGGAGAGATCCCTCCTACTGACTAGATCCTTAATTAGCCTGAGTATCTGATCCTGTATCGTTACATCGAGATTTGTAGTAGGCTCATCAGCTATAAGGAGCTCTTTAGCTGTCAGGAGGGCTAATGCGATGCATACCCTCTGCCTCATGCCTCCGCTGAGTTGGAAAGGATAGCTATCGAAAACCCTCTCCGGATCGGGTAGCATGACTTCCCTGAATGCCCCTATTATCTCCTCCTTCAGGTCATCTTCATCATACTTTCCCGTGCCCTTGGAATACCTGAGAATGTCCATGAGCTGTTCACCGACCTTGAAGACAGGATTCAATGCTGCTGTCGGATCCTGAAAGATCATCGCGAATCTCTCCCTCCTTATCTTATTGAACTCGCTCTCGCTCATCTTGAGGATATCCGTCCCATTGTAAAGTATTTCTCCTCCTTCAACAATAGCATTACTCGGTAATATCCTCATTATAGCTTTCATTGTCGTCGTTTTTCCGCAACCCGACTCCCCTATTATCCCAACTTTCTCCCCCTTCTCTATCTCGAAGTTGACTCCGTCTAGGACCTTGAGAATACCTCTATAGGTCTTATAGGAGACCTTGAGATTCCTAACTTCAAGTAGGGGCACTCTCTCATCCTCCCGAGAGGGCATCCTTTATCCCATCGCCCAGTAAGTTGAAGCCCAGTATTATGAATGATATCGCCATGGCCGGGAAGATGCTTATCCACCAGTACTCAGGCATGTACTTGCTGCCCTCGGATACCATCGTCCCGAGGTCCGGTGTGGGCGGTTGAGCTCCGAGGCCCACGAAACTCAAGGAAGCCCCTATGAGTATCACCCATCCAACATCTAGGGTGAGCTTCGTGAGGATGGGTCCTAGGGCGTTGGGCAATATCTCCCTGAACATTATATGGAACTTGCTAGCTCCCATTATCTCAGCCGCTTGGACGAAGTATTCATTTTTCAGCGATACCGTCGTGTTGTAAACCAGCCTCGTGTACCAGGGCCACCACATGAGGGAGACTGCTATCATAGCGTTCATTATGTTGGGCGGTAGAATAGAGCATATGCTGAGGGCCAGAACTAGTGGAGGGACTGCTATGAACATATCAGCTACCCTCATTATAACAGCATCTATCCATGTCTTCTCATGATATCCAGCTATCAGGCCGAGGAGTATCCCTGTTGGCGCTGTGAGGGATAGCACTACGACAGCTAGGGTCATGGAGAACCTGAACCCGAACATGACCCTGCTGAGTATATCCCTGCCATACTCGTCCGTTCCGAATGGATGCTTCATGCTAGGAGGCTGCTTAGCCTCTTTGAAGTTTATGTAGTAGCCCGCGTGATCCGGGTAAGGTGCCAGGTACTCCGGAGCCACTGCGATAACTATAGTAATTACAACTATCGCTAGGCCCATTAGGGAGAGGGGATTCCTCCTGAACCTATACCAAGATCTTCTCAATGACCTCCATCTAGGAGATTCCTTATCAATCGTGAGTAATGAGAGCCTCGCCATGCTCACTCACCCTTCTCAAGCAGCCTTATCCTCGGATCCAGATAGCTCACAATCACATCTACCACGATGTTGGCTATAGCGAATATTAGCCCTATTACGAGGACTATGGCAACAATAGCGTTCAGATCCTTGTTTAACATAGCCCAAATCCCGTACTTCGAAAAGCCAGGCCAGTTATATACTATCTCTACTAAGAAGGCGTTGCCCAAGAGAGCAGCGACGTCCATCCCCATAACAGTTACGGCCGGGATTATGGAAGGCTTCAACAGATATTTAAATGAGATAAGCCTATCTGGCAGCCCCTTTGATCTCATTAACAATATGTAATCCTTCTCCACATTATCTACCATGCCCGATCTTATTATCCTAGCGTCTTGGGCCATCCCCCCTATGGAAAGGGCGAAAGCTGGAAGGATTAAATGCCATGCAGCATCTAAAAATGCCCTCAAATTCCCATTCAGGATAGAATCTATCAGGTAGAATCCCGTGATCCTAGATACGGAGAGGCCCTCGCTTATCCTTCCCTGAATCGGGAAGGCATGTAACCACCAGCCGAATACTAGCTGAAGTATTATAGCCCATACGAATGCTGGTATCGATATTGCAACATAAGAGAAGACCCTTATCACGTTATCAACTAACCTATTAGCGTATTTTCCGGCTAGGCTTCCTAAGAGGAACGCTCCCAAAATATTGAATATAGCAGCAACTATAACGAGCTCTAGGCTGGCTGGAAGGTATTCTATAGCATCTCCCGTCACGCTCCTCCTACTGACTATAGAGTAACCTAAATCCCCCCTCAATAGATCGGAAAGCCAGTAGAAGTACTGAAGGTAGAGGGGCTTATCGAGGTTCAACTGATGCCTTATCTGCTCTACCACCCACTCGGGGGCCCTGGAACCTGCGGCCATCCTAGCCGGATCTCCGGGCAGGATCCTAGCAAGCGTAAAAACTATTATGGAGAGGCCGAGGAGTGTGAATATGGAGTAAGCGGTCCTCTTCAGAATATAAGTGGATAACTTCAAGGCATCCGACCCCCCTTACACTGCGGGGGCTATCCATAAAAATTTATAAAAAAGTAGGTTTAGCGGCGGGAGGGGGCAGGGTCGCATTGTCCTTTAGGAAGGTACTATTCCTGAATCCGGTTGGGACTCCTGTTTTTGACGAGGCAATGCTCAAATATCTTAGTGAACATAAGGATGAGAGAACTCAGGTAGATGTGAAATCCCTTGAAGAAGGTCCCCACCATCTCGAGTACTACTCCTACGATTCCTTAGTCTCTCCGGAGATATTGAGGGAGGCAATTAAAGCGGAGAGAAATGGATATGATGCTTTCATAATCGGTTGCTTCTACGATCCGGCCCTTCATGAAGCTAGGGAAGTGACTAGAATCGTGGTAACAGGGCCGGGGGAATCTTCCATCTTCCTGGCATCTCTCCTAGGGAACAAGTTTTCCATCATAGTTGGGAGGAGGAAATGGATCCCGCTAATGGAGGAGAACGTGATTAAGTATGGGATGAGGGATAAGCTAACATCATTCAAACATATAGGACTGGGTGTACACGATCTCCATAAGGATGAGGAGGAAACGAAGAGGAGAACTGTTCAAGCAGCGAAGGAAGCTATTGATGAAGGAGCTGAGGTCATAATCCTCGGATGCACAGTATTCTTCGGATTTTACAGGGAGCTCCAATCCACCCTAGGCGTTCCGGTGATAGATCCCGTTATCGCGGCATTGAAAGTGGCGGAGATGAAAGTAGATATTAAGAGGAAATTCGGGTGGTCTTACAGCAGGATTGGGCTATATGAGATGCCCCCACTAAATGAGATTCAGGAGTGGAACTTATTCAAGTAATTTCCCGAAATGAATCTATGATATCCTCTGCCAGCGGCCCGTGGGCCTGAGGTAATTTTTTTATATTTACCCCTAAGCCCCCGCGGGGGGTGACAATATCCCTCTTAGGATAGGAATAGACATTGGTGGGGCCTTCACGGATCTCGTTTCATACGATGATAAGACTGGGGAGATGAGATGGGTCAAGGTCGAGACCACGCCTGCAGATCCCTCCATAGGTGTGCTAAATTCCGTTAAGAAAAGCGGTATCTCAATGAAAAATGCTAACGTTATTGTCCACGGTCAGACGCTCGTTATAAACACTATAATAACGAGGAGCGGGGCTAAAGTCGGATTGATAACGACGAAGGGATTCAGGGATAATCTCGAGATACAGAGATCGAACAGGAGAGATATGTATAACTTCAGGTATAAGAAGCCTGAGCCCTTCGTCCCCAGATATCTGAGACTTGAAGTGGACGAGAGGGTGATGGCCGATGGCTCAGTCCTCAGGGAGCTCAATGAGGATCAAGTTAAGCAAGCAGTGAAGAGACTTCTGAGCGAGGGAGTCGAATCTATATGCATAAGCTTCATAAACAGTTACGCTAACCCTAAGCACGAGATAAGGGCTGGAGAAATAGTTAAAGAGATCGCTAAGGAGGTACCTATAACACTATCCCACGAGATAACTAGGGAGTGGAGGGAATATGAGAGGACCAGCACTGCCGTCTTGAACAGTTACGTTATGCCTAAGATGCAGAAATACTTGGGCAAATTAAGGGATAGCATATCCTCCATGGGATTCTCCGGGATCTACTTCGCGATGCTATCTAGCGGAGGGATGGCTACCTTCGATTACGCTGAGAGGTACCCGATATATACTATAGAGTCCGGCCCTGTCGCCGGAGTGATAGGCGCGATGGCAGTGGGAGAGGCAATAGGGGAGAAGAACATAATAGCTCTGGATGGCGGCAGCACAACGACAAAAGCTAGCTTGGTCGAGAATATGTCGCCCAAGATAAGCGCTGAGTATCATGTGGAGAGGGATAGGTTCAGATCAGGCTATCCTGTGATAGTTCCGGTACTGGAGACCGTCGAAGTCGGGAACGGTGGGACCAGCGAGGCTTGGATAGATAGCGTGGGTAACCTCAAGGTGGGTCCTAAAGCCGTGGGTGCAGATCCGGGTCCAGCTTGCTATGGGAGAGGGGGGAACATCCCTACAGTAACAGATGCTTACGTCGTTAACGGCCTCCTCAACCCCAAGTACCTGCTAGGCGGGGAGCTCCCCATACACAGGGATCTGGGGGAGAAAGTTATAAGGGAGAAGATAGCGAAGCATTTCAATGTGAGCGTTGAGCAGGCATCGGAGGGTATAATAAAGCTCGCTAATGATAACGCTGCCCTGGCGATAAGGCTAGTATCTGTTCAGAAGGGTTACGATCCTAGGGACTTCACTCTAATAGCCTATGGAGGCTCAGGGCCTATGTTCGCACCTTTCATAGCTGAGGAGCTCGAGATAAGGAAAATAGTAGTTCCGGTAATTCCACCGGGTGTGTTCTCCGCCTGGGGTATGCTACTCGCCGATATAAAGCACGATGTCAGGTACACCTTCATAGTGAGGCTGGATTCTCAAGACGCCACGAGCAAAGTGAACTCGATCTATGAGGAATTAGAGAAGAAAGTCAGGGAAGTATTCGCCTCGGAGGGCTTCGATCCCAAGGAAGTGGTAATTGAGAGGTATGCTGATATGAGATACTACGGGCAGGAGCATACGGTAAGGGTCCCGATAATGGGAGGTAAAATAGGCGGGTCCGAGATCGAGGAGATCAAGGAGAGGTTCCACTCGAACCACTATAGGGAGTATAGCTTCAGGTTAGATTCGAGCCCAGTCGAGATAGTCAACTTCCACGTCACGGGCATAATACCTGTTAAGAGAATAAAACTCGCTGAGATCCCTGAGAGGAACAACTCGCTTGAGAAAGCGGTGAAGGAGGAGAGGGATGTCTTCCTAAACGGTGGTCACTTGAAGCTGAAGATATACGATAGGGACATGCTTCCCAGGGATAAGACGATAAAGGGGCCCTCCATAATAGAGGGCACTACATCGACCGCCATAATCTTGGAGGGCCAGGAGGGGCATGTGGATAAGTATGGGAATCTGGTTATTTTCGCGAGATGAGGGGGTGTTATCATGGGTGTGGATCCTTTCACCCTTGAGATAATAAAGAATGGTCTGATAGTCGCGAATGATGAGATGTTCTATGCTTTCGGGAGGACAGCGAAGAGCCCTGTGATATACGAAGTCCTGGACTATGCCGTAGCTCTCTCGGATGCTAAAGGGGAGCTAATGGCCCTAGCCCCCGGAGTCCCGGGATTCTCAGGCGTCCTCGATTTCGTCGCGAAGGAAGTGCTTGAGAAGTTTGGAAGCGATATTAAGGATGGTGATATATTCATAAGCAACGTCCCATATCACTCGGGAACGCACTTGAATGATGTAACTCTCTCGATGCCTATATTCTACAAGGACAGGTTGATAGGTTTCGCGATAAACAAGGGACATTGGAGCGAAGTCGGTGGGATGCACTTCGGTAGCTGGACCTCTGATTCAACAGAGATATTCCAGGAGGGGACCCAGTTCCCCTGCGTCAAGCTTTTCGTTGAGGGGAAGCCAAATAGGGACGTCATAGACATAATAAAGTATAACTCGAGGCTCCCAGATTTCACTATAGGGGATATGGAAGCCCAAGCGGCCTCTCTCAAAGTCGCAGCGAGGAGAGTTATATCTTTAATAGAGAAGTACGGATTCGATGCCGTCCAGGAGGCTATGGAGAAGATCCTCTCCGATGGGGAGAAATACGCTAAGATGAAGCTCAAGGAACTGCCTAAAGGTGAGTTCGAGGCTGAGGATTATATAGACGATGATGGGATAACGGACAATCCACTCTACGTCAGAGTCAAGGTGAAGATAACTGATGATGAGATGCTAGTGGACTTCACTGGGAGCGCTGAGCAGGCTAAGGGCTCAATAAATTCATCTTATCCAGCTACAGTCTCCGGGGTCAGGGAGACGTACATGGCAGTTACCGATCCCCATGCGATGCCGAACGGTGGTTACTTCAGACCCCTCAAGGTTATAGCACCAGAGGGAACTGTATTCAACCCTAGAAGGCCTGCCCCGACATCCACCTTCTGGGAGGCGATGTCTTACACGACGGATCTCGTTTGGAAGGCTCTAGCACCACATGTCCCTGAGAAACTGAGCGCAGGTCACTTCCTATCAATATTAGCGACGATACTGGGTGGCGTTGACGATAGGACTGGGGAGCCCTTCGCTATAGTTGAGCCTCAACCCGGAGGATGGGGAGCATCTTACAACACGGATGGGGAGAGCGCCTTAGTTGCTTGTGGGGATGGAGAGACTTACATAGCCTCAGCGGAAGTCTATGAGAGGAGGATGCCCATACTAGTTGAGAGGTACACTCTGAATACTGAGGATGGGACCGGCCACGGGAAGTTCAGGGGAGGTTTCGGGATAATAAGGAATTATATGGTGTTATGCAGTGAGGCATCTTTCACAGTATCGATAGGCAGGTCCAAGTTCCCGCCTTGGGGAGTGGACGGTGGATGCAACGGGACCCCGAATTACTGCATCATCTATAAGCACAATGAGGAGCCGAGGAAGGTCAGGAAGGTAGCAGCTCTCAGGCTCGTTAAGGGAGAGATGGTGAGCTTGAGGAGCGCTGGAGGCGGTGGATGGGGATCTCCTCTAGAGAGGGATCCGAAACTCGTTCAGTGGGACGTAAAGAACGAATACATAACTATAGAGACTGCAAGAAATGTGTATGGCGTTGTCCTAGATCCGAAAACGCTTGAGATCAACATGGAGGAAACGAAGAGGCTCAGGGAGGAGATGAAGAAGAAGGGGTCAGTTTGCCCCTAAATTTTCTCATTTTTTAAGATTTCGACGGACTCAATGCTTTTTATTCTGAAGGAGTATCGTCCCGAGAGGTGGGGTCTTGCATTACGCGGATCTGGTTATAGAGGGTAACATATACACGATGGATGAATCGAAGCCTTTCGCTAGGAGCGTGGCTATCAAAGGTGATAGGATAATCTTCGTCGGAGATAATGCGAACGATATGATCGGTAAGGAAACTATTGTGGTAAATGCTGAAGGGAAATCCGTACTCCCCGGCTTCATAGATACGCACGTCCATTTCGTGGGGACCGCTATCTCTAGATTCGATGATCTAGATGTCTTCGGAATCCCTTCTATCTCCGAGATTTTAGAAGCCATAAAACGTGTAAAGAAGCCGGAGGGGCAGTGGATAAGGGTGAGAGGATTCGATGATTCGATGGTCGCGGAGCAGAGGTATCCTACTAGGTGGGAATTGGACTCAGTAGCGCCTAAGAATCCGGTGATAGTTAAGAGGTTGGATGGGCACTCATGCGTCGTGAATTCCCTAGCACTGGATAGTATAGGCATAGGGCCCGAGATGAGGGGTGTGGATATCGATGAGCATGGCAGGATCACTGGCATCCTCAGGGCGGAGGCTAATGAGGTAGCTAGGAGATCCTCTGAGTACGAGGCTACTAAAGAGGAGATATTGAGGAAGCTCTTTGATGTCTCTTATGAAGCATTGAGATCAGGCATAACGACTATTCACGCTCTAGAAGGTTCTACTGGGGATGTGTCTCAAGTAAAGCTCCTTATGGATGCTAAGCTTCCGTTAGATTTCGTGATCTACTTCCAGACGACGGATGTTAGGGAAGCGATCGCATTGAACTTACCTAGGATAGGGGGCTGCATACTAGTCGATGGGAGTATGGATTCCCATACGGCTGCTATGTTTGAGCCTTATAATGATAAAAGGGATTCAAGAGGAGTCCTTTACTTCAGAGATGATGAGTTGAAAGATTTCGTTCTGAATGCTCATAAGAGCGGGCTACAGATCGCGATGCACGCTATAGGGGATGCCGCTATAGAGCAGCTCTTGGACGCTTATGAGTACGCTTTGAGCGAATATCCGAGGGAAGATCACAGGCATAGGATAGAGCATGCCGAAGTTCCGACTGAGGATCAGATCCGGAGGATGGCAAAGTTAGGGATAGGAGTTGCCGTCCAACCGCCTTTCTTGTACTACTGGGATATGGAAAAATTTTACATTAAGAGGCTCGGGCCCGAGAGAGCGATGAGGCTCCATCCATACAGGAGGATGCTGGAGATGGGAGCTCGCTTGGCAGGGGGTTCGGATAGTCCCGTAACTCCCATGAATCCTATCATAGGGATCCATGCGGCAGTCAATCATCCCGTCAAAGGCAATTCTATCGAACTTCATGATGCTTTGAGATTGTATACGAGGGATGCGGCCTTCTTCTCATTTGAGGAGAGGAGGAAGGGTAGCATAACAGAGGGGAAAGTCGCTGATCTCGTTATACTGTCCGACGATATTTTCAAAATAAGGCTAACAGAATTAAATAAAGTTAAGGTAGAGACAGTGGTAAAGAATGGAAAAATATTTAGATAAACAAGTAATTTTCACAGGGGAAGCAACTTAGAGAAGTTAATAAAAGTATCTATTACGTGAGAGAGTAAATATTTAAACGTAAAAATTTTCTTTAAAAACGAACCTCTTTCTTAAAATTTTTATTATTTTTAGAAAACTTTATAAGTTAACGTGGTCTCCACTTGGGGGGTCATATGGCCCTTAGTAGAGGAGCCCTTTATGGAATCCTAATCGTCGTGGTGATATTAGTTATAGCAGCAGCTTATTTCCTCACGCTGCCTCCTGCACCCACCCCTACGACACCGACAGCCACGCCTACGGCCACGACACCAACAGTCACAACGCCAACAGCTACGACGCCAGTTGTGGAATATAAAAGGACTCTCGTGATCGGGACTGATTTAGATAACCAAGCATTAGATGTTCAGCAGGCCAGCTGGACTACTTTAGCTAATTGGTACGCCTTCTCACCGCTTGTTGCCTTCGATCAGAATAGGAATGTTGTGACAGATCTAGCTGAGAGCTATGAAATTCAGGAAGGCGGCAAGGTTCTAATAGTAAAACTTCCCAAGGACCTGAAATTCCCAATCACTAATAATCCTCTGAACGCGAGGACAGTGAACGAGTCCGTCTATAGGTATAGAAGGCTCAGTCCTTATAGCACTGACTGGATCGAGCTGAATCATACAGAGATAATAGATGATTACACGATAAAGTTCGTTTTCAATAACCCACCTGGGCCCCTTTGGGCCGTTATCACAACCGAATACGGTGCTCCAGTGGATGTAGAGTATGCTAAGAAAGTCGGGGATAGTGAATTTAATGCACATCCGATTGGAGCCGGCCCATTCATCATAAAGGAATGGGTTAAGGGCTCTCAAACGATTCTCGTTCCAAATCCGAATTATAAAACTAACTTACCTTTCGTTGAGAACAAAGGGCCAAATCCGTACCTAGATCAAGTCATAATAAGGGTAATTACGGATGATTTAACTAGGGTTAATGAATTCCTCGCAGGGAATATAGATATTCTGGCTGCAGTTCCTCCTCAATACGTAAATAAGTTGAAAGCAGATCCAAATACCATATTGTATGAATTCGCTTATGGTGGTTATCATTTCATGATATTCAACCTGGAAAAGCCTCAGTTTAAGGATAAGAATGTGAGAAAAGCTATATATCTTGCGTTAAACAGGGATGATTTTGCTACTGTCAATGATTATACCACTGAGCCCCAATATAGCTTCATCTCACCGGGTATGCTCTGCTACAATTCCACTATTGAGGAATATGCCAGAAAGAACCTCGGATACAATTTAGAGGAGGCCAAGAGGCTTCTTGATGAAGCTGGATGGAAAATGACACCAGATGGTGTGAGGAAGAAGGGAGATGTGGTTCTTTCATTCGTCCTCGATGTCCCTAACGATAATCCGAGATTGAGGAAGATAGCCCCGATAATACAGGAGCAGCTCTCCAAAATAGGGATAAAGGTCGAACTCAGGGAGTATGAGCAGCACTACATAAGGGAGAAGGTATGGAGGAAGGACTTCGAAGCCGCTCTAAATGTCTTCGCATGGGTAGATCCCGATGGGGATATGGCATATTGGCTTCATTCAGGTAGAGCAGCTAACTCTACTTACGTGAATCCTGAGGTAGATAAGTTGTTCGATGCCGGCATGAGCACATTCGACCTCAAGGAGAGGACTAAAATATACTCCAGGCTGCAGATGATACTCTTAGAAGATCTTCCAGTGATACCCTTGCAATATCCCAAACAATATGTAGCAGTGCATAAGAACGTTGAAGGGGTCAAGTTCGTGCTTCACACATCTCCTCTAATATACCTCAATGACGTCAAGGTGAGGAAGAGCTGAGAGGAAAGGGATCTACATGGGAATCCTCAGCTATGCCACTAAGAGACTCTCGATAGGTTTTTTCATCGTAATATTCGTCTCCCTCATCCTCTTCATTTTTATGCAATTACTCCCGGGAGATCCGATAACTCTCCTCACAGCCGGTGAGAGAGTAAGTCAGCAGCGTATCGAGGAACTGAGGAGAGCATGGGGTCTAGATCAGCCTATCTACATACAATTCTTCTTCTGGCTCTCTCACATGCTTCAAGGAGACTTCGGAACGTCCTTCGTCTTCAAGCTTCCCGTCGTCAGGGTAGTACTACCGAGGATACCCGCAACACTTCAACTCACGATAACAGCATTGATAATCTCATACATCTTTGGAATAATCTTAGGCACACTATCGGCTGTTAGGAGAGGTCTATTATCTGAGAGAATACTTACCGGCTTCTATACGTTCCTCTACTCGATCCCGACCTACTGGTTGGGAGCGATGTTGATGCTAGCGTTCGGCTTCTACTTAAGAGTACTACCTATCTCAGGTTACGGGACTCCCGCTCACCTCGTACTCCCCGCCTCGACACTAGCTCTCCCTAATATAGCTATATTCGCGAGGATGATGAGGACAGAAGTCTTAGAGACACTATACGAGGAGTATGTGAGGACCGCGATGGCGAAGGGGCTTCCTAGATATGTAGTCCTATTCAAACATATGATGAGGAATGCCCTGATTCCTGTAACGGTCCTCTTCTTCCTCGAGCTCCCGTGGACTATAGGAGGCGCTGTTATAGTCGAAGCCATATTCTCGTGGCCGGGTATGGGGAACTTACTCTACCGCTCCATATTGATGCAGGACTACCCTGTAGTTATGTTCATAATATTTCTAATATCGATATTTACGGTTATATCAAATATAATAGGAGATATCTTAACAGCAATTCTTGATCCTAGAATCACGTTGAAGGGGTGATATTTTGCTTACTTATGAGAGAGTTGCAGTCAAGGTAACTAAGGAAATTCCGGGATATATAAAACTTATCTGGTCGCATTGGAGCGCCAGAATTGGTCTTGTAATCTCAATCTTCATAGTATTTATCGCTATATTCGCTCCTTTAATAGCACCGAGGGATTACGCTCAGACGGACCTCAAGCACAGGTTAGAACCACCATCTCCAGATTTTCCCTTCGGCACAGATGAATTAGGGAGATGTATCTTCAGCAGAGTTATTTACGGGTCCAGAATAGCTCTCTGGGTTGGGATCTTAGTAGTTCTCGTGGAGGCCTTAGTGGGCGTCACTCTGGGTATCATAGCCGGCTACTGGGAGGGGTGGATAGATAGAGTTATCTCATTCCTCTCTGATTCTATATGGGCCCTGCCGCCGATAGTCCTAGCTTTAGGAGTAGTCACGGTCATAGGACCGGGTATATCGCAAGTAGTGACAGCCATAGCAATAGTGAGCTGGCCTCCCTTCACTAGGGTCTCTAGGGCGAAGGTATTATCGATCAAGAATAGGGAGTTCGTTATAGCTGCTAAGGCGATAGGCGAATCAGATATCTCGATAATAGCGAGATACATACTCCCCAACATAATCCCCTCGATCTTGGTCCTCGCTACCTTGACGCTTCCGACGGCGATCCTCTCAACCACAGCTTTGAGCTTCTTAGGGTTCGGTGCTCAGCCCCCAACCCCTGATTGGGGTGATATGATAGCCAAGGGGATGGGATACTTGCAGATAGCGCCTTGGATATCGGCATTCCCCGGCATATTCCTCGTTATAACTTCCCTGGGCTTCAACTTGCTTGGAGATGGGCTAAGGGACCTGATAGATCCCAGGTTGAGGATTTAGGTGGTAATATGGAACCCCTCCTCCAGATTAAGGACCTGAGGACGTACTTCTTCACCTCCAGGGGTAAAGTGAGGGCAGTAGATGGTGTGGATCTGAGCTTATACGAGAGGGAGGTTCTAGCGGTCGTAGGGGAAACTGGATGCGGAAAGTCAACGCTGGGCCTATCGATAATGCGCTTAGTCCCCTACCCAGGGAGGATAGTGGGAGGGGAGATCTTTTTCAAAGGAAGGGACCTTCTCAAAGTCGATGAGAGTGAATTGAGGAAAATAAGGGGAAAGGAGATAGCTATGATATTTCAAAACCCTTCAAAAGCCCTCAATCCAGTTTACAAGGTGGGCTATCAGATAGCTGAGATGCCCAGATATCACTTAGGGGCCCCGATGAGGAAGGCCTGGGAATTTGCAGTGGATCTCCTCAGGAAGGTCAAGATACCTGACCCAGAGGTTAAGGCCTCTAGCTACCCCCACTCCCTGAGCGGTGGTATGAAGCAGAGATCTCTGATAGCTATGATGATATCCCTGAAGCCGAGCCTGCTAATAGCTGATGAGCCCACCACAGCTTTGGATGTCACAGTTCAAGCTCAAATAATGGACCTCCTCAGGGAGATAAGGGAGGAAGTGGGCATGGCGGTCATGTTGATAACTCATAACATAGGCTTAGTCGCGGAGGAATCAGATAGGGTCGCAGTTATGTACGCTGGAAAGATAGTGGAGGTTGGAGCTACTCCAGATGTGCTCGAGGACCCCCTCCATCCGTACACCAAGGGCTTACTATCCTCGCTACCCTCCAGGAGGGGTAGGAAGGAGAGGGTACCATCGATACCCGGTAATGTCCCAGACCTGATAAATCCGCCTAGCGGTTGTAGATTCAATCCAAGATGCCCCTATAAATTGGACATATGTGATAAGGAGGAGCCAGAGCTTTCTGAAGTGAGAAGAGGACATCTAGTCTCATGCTTTGCTGTAGGGTGATCCTATGGATCTCTTAAGATTAGATAACTTGAGGAAGTATTTTCCGGTCGGTGGAGGGATCTTAAGAAAGCCGAAATTCCTCAGGGCCGTCGATGGGGTAAGCCTATCAGTTACTAGAGGGGAGACCCTGGGCTTAGTCGGTGAATCTGGCTCGGGGAAGTCGACTCTAGCCTTAACAGCACTCAAGTTATATGAGCCGACTTCCGGTAAGATAATCTTCGATGGAATTGATGTGACCGGGATGAAGGAGAGAGAGTTCAAGAAGTTCAGGAGGAGGCTCGGAATAGTTTTCCAGGACCCCTATTCATCGCTCAATCCGAGGAGCAGAGTCAAGGACATAATAGCGAGGCCGATGAAAGTTCACGGCTACGATGATGAGGAGATAAATAGGATAGTCAAGGAGGTGATAGTTGAAGTCGGGCTTTCGATAGAGCACCTGGAGAGGTTCCCCCATCAGCTGAGCGGTGGGCAGCAGCAGAGAGTCGCTATAGCTAGGGCTATTGTGACTAAGCCCGATCTCATATTCTTGGATGAGCCAACATCATCCCTGGACATATCAGTCCAAGCTCAAATACTTAATCTGTTACTGGATCTTCAGCAAAACTATGGAATGGCTTACGTCTTCATAACTCATGATTTGCTCACTGTTAGGCATATAAGTGATAGGATAGCCGTTATGTACGCTGGGAAAATAGTGGAGCTCGCTACTACTGAGGGGATTTTCTCGGAGACCATGCATCCATACACAGCAACTCTCCTACTCTCCCTCCCAGTCCCCGATGTCGAATCGAGGGTCCAGAAGGATATACTGATTAAGAAGGGGGTTAGGGTATATGGAGAACCCCCGAACCTCATCGATCCTCCCAGAGGCTGTAGATTCCATCCCAGATGTCCCTTCTCGATCGATTTGTGCAAGAGGGAGGAACCAGAGCTTAGGAGAATGGATTCCCATCTAGTTGCATGTCATAGAGCTGGCGAGATAGATGTAAGGATTTGAAGGCGATCTTATTGATGGAACCTTCCTGAAGGTAGGAAGATTTAAGTCCTCGAGGTGCGTGGGGGGAATATGTGCAGGATCTTACTACTGATCGGTTCAGATAGCAGTGAAGCCAATTCCTTACTCGATGCCCTGGCTAAAGCGAGTGAATGCGATCCTTTGCTCTCTAAATTGAGGGGAGAGGAGTGCCCTAAGCATGATGATGGCTGGGGATATGCCCTCATAGGTTCCAAGGATGGGAGGAAGCTCTCGAGATATTACAGGTCCACCTCCCCTATATTCGAGGATGGGGAGCTTGAGGTATTGAAGGGGAGTTTAAATAACTTGGATTCCTTCTACCTGATAGCTCACTCGAGGAAGATGTCGAAGGGGGAGGTGAGTATCTTCAATACGCACCCATTCCACTACTCCCATAAGGGCTTCGACCTCTGGTTCGCTCATAATGGTGCTGTGGACGATGTGGAGCTAGCGGCTGAGATGGGGCTCAGCTATTCCGAGGATACATCAGATAGCTACTATCTCGGGAGTTACATTTACGAGAGGATAGATGACATCGCAAGCGCATTCAGTCGAGCTAAGAGGTTCGTGAAAGAGGGGAGTGCTATGAACACAATCCTGCTAGCAGATAAGCCTTTAATCTCGGTAGCTACAGCTTACTATTTAGCTGAAGGGTCTAAGATCGATTACTACAGGCTCTTCATGTCGGATGGCGAGAATAAAGCAGTTTTCTCCTCATCGATAGGGGAATACATAGATCTGAGATATGAGGAGCTGAGGAACGGTTTCGGGATAATATTCTCCATGAAAAACGGTGAGATCGACTCAAAAATATTCGAGATTTAGAGGCCCTTAATCCTGCGTATTAGATCCCTGATTTCATCAGCTCTCTTCCTCTTCCCCTCCAACAATTTTTCCATCTTCCTTATCTCAGCCTCAACTTCCCCTCTCTTGACTTCCTTCACCTCCACTCTCGCCCTCAGCTTCCTCAACTCCCCGCTTATATCTTCTATCTCCCTCTCCAGCTTAGCTAGATCGTCCTGAAGTCCTGGGAGCATGCTCTCTAGCTCGGATTGGATCCTCCTGATGTTAGAGGAGTACTCCTCCTTAAGCTCCCCATATTCCTTCTCCCCTATCTTCCCCTTCCTGCCCTCGAGCTCCTTGAGTAGCTTATGATATCTATCCCTCTCGCCCAACAGGTCGCTTATCCTGTATATCTTCCCCCTCCTCACCCTCCTCAATGATAGCTTCAATATCACGTAGATTATCCCTATCGCTATTAGGAGAGTGATGAGGAGGAAAGCTATGGAGAGCCAGCTGTAGAGCAAGTTCACCCTCATCTTAGTCGAAGCGTTGCCTCCAGTAGTCTCAACAACAACTTCTACATCGAAGCTACCTGCGAATGGTATTAGGGGTATCTCTATAGTCCTCTCAATCACCTTCTGCTTCCCAGCCTTAACTAGCTCTGGTTTATCGAAGGGAAAAGAGTATTCGCCTAGGTATACCGCTACAGGTACCCCGAAGAGCTCTCTAGATGTTATCCTGAGCCTTATCCCGTTCACCTCTATATCGCTGCTCCCGCGATTGAAGACAGTCAGAGAGAACTTCTCCCTGTCCCCGGGCTTCGTTGATACTGAATTCGGGGATATAGTGGCCTCTATACCCTGGCCGAGTACCTGAAGCTGATACATGAAGAGAATAGCTATGATGAGTAGAGGAAATATCCTCCTCATGAGCCCTATCATCAAGTTTCAACTTATAAATATTCATACGACGAGTTAGCAAACGATTCGCTTGAGAGGGATCTAATGATTGACAATACTCGAGTTAAATGCCTCTACTCCTCATTCATGCATTTTTCAGGAAAATTTGAGGGGTTTCATGACCTAAAATCGGTCGGGACCCATTCTCATGGAGCGGCTCATTGAATTAAAAATTTTCCTAAAATATCGCTTGAATGCTGGATAGCATTACGATTTATTCGGCCGAAACCCCTAGCAGGTACGAAATATTTTTATTTTGCCCTGACCCTTCATCTTATGCCTAGGAGTAGCCTCTTCGGTAAGGACCTCCTGACTTGCCAGGATCTGAGTAGGGATGAGATCTGGCTCATATTCGAGACTACTAAGGAGATGAAGCACGCTTACTACAGGGGGGAGAGGCCCAGGCTCCTGGAGGGGAAGAACCTCGGTATGATATTCGAGGAACCCTCCACTAGGACCAGGGTCTCCTTCGAGGTAGCCATGAGCCAGTTAGGGGGTCATGCCCTCTACCTGAGGCCAGGGGAGCTCCACTTAGGGGTCAGGGAGACGATAGCTGATACAGCTAGAGTGCTGAGCAGGTACTTGGACGGTATAATGGCTAGATTGCTCAAGCACGAGACTCTGGAGGAGTTGGCGAAGCACGCTACGATACCGGTGATAAACGGCCTGACTGACTGGTTCCACCCGGTTCAAGCTCTGACCGATGTATACACCATGCTCGAGAAGTTCGGGGACCTTAAGAAGATAAAAGTAGCGTTCTTCGGCGATGCAACGAATGTAGCAAACTCCCTCTTAGTCCTAACATCCAGGCTAGGGATGAACTTCACTTTCTGCGGGCCGAAGAAGTACTGGCCGAAGGAGAGGGTGATGAAGATGGTCGAGGAGAACGTGGCAGAGACTGGTGCGAATATAGAGATAACTGAGGACATAGATAAAGCAATAAAGGATGCTAACGTCGTCTACACAGATCTATGGTGGTGGGTCGGGCAGGAGCATGAGGCTGAGGAGAGGAAAGCAGCTTTCCAGCCATATCAAGTGAACTCTAACTTGATGAAGAGGGCGGCTAAGAACGCAGTCTTCATGCACTGCCTCCCCGCTGCTAGGGGGATGGAGGTGACCGATGACGTAATAGATGGGCCGTGGAGCATAGTCTGGGATCAGGCTGAGAACAGGCTCCACGTGGAGAAGGCTATATTGGTTCTACTCATGGGGTGATGATGTGTCAGTCTCATTCAAGAAGGTCCTTAAGTACTGGGACCTCTTCTTATTCAACGTTTGCGCAATAGTCGTGCTCGATACAGTGGCTTCATCAGCCGCTATAGGTATGCAGACATTCTTCTGGTGGTTCGTGACCCTCTTCCTCTTCTTCATCCCCTACGGATTGATAACAGCTGAGTTGGGCTCAGCGTGGCCCAGTGAAGGCGGCATATACGTTTGGGTCAAGGAGGCCTTCGGGGAGAAGTGGGCCGTTATGACTTCCTGGCTCTACTGGGTAAACGTAGCCATATGGATGCCCTCAGTGTACGTGCTCTTCAGCGGGACTCTCGCTAAGGTATTCGCACCTGACCTCGGTATATGGGCTCAGACGCTGATAGCGATAGTGATGACATGGGTAACCGTAGCTGCGGGTATATTAGAGCTTGGGAAGTCGAAGTGGATCCCTAACTTAGGCGCTATGGTGAAGGCCATAGTGCTCTTAGGGGTAGGCGCGATAGGAGTTTACTGGACTCTTACCAGGGGCTTCGCGAACCCCTTCGCCCCTCAGGACTTGCTCCCCTCTTGGAGCGTAGCTCTAGCCTATCTTCCGGTGGTAGTTTACAACTACATGGGATTCGAGCTCGCTAGCTCAGCTGGGGAGGAGATGGTTAACCCCCAGAGGGACGTCCCTAAGGCTATAATATTCGCTGGGGCAGCTATATTCCTCCTCTACGTGATAGGGACCTTCGGCCTCCTGGCGATACTCCCCCTGGATAAGCTGAGCATAGTCACGGGCATAATAGACTCTGTTATAGAGTTATCCAAAATATTGGGACCAGCTGGAAGCGCTTTAACTTTGGCATTCGGTATAATGATACTATACACATTCCTAGCCAACATGGTCACTTGGACGCTGGGCGCTAATAGAGTGCTAGCATCCACAGCGAGCGAGGGCCTCCTCCCCAGATCCCTCGGCCATTTGCACAGCAAGTACCTCTCGCCCGACTACGCTTACTACTTGACCGGTATCATAAGCACCCTCCTCCTCATAGGGAATGCGATACCGGCTGAGACAGTAGCTAGTATGTTCTGGACACTCTTCGCACTCTCCAGCTTGATATTCCTCCTCCCATACCTGCTCCTCTTCCCATCCTTCCTGAAATTGAGGTACAAGAGGCCCGAGGTAGCTAGGCCTTACAAACTACCGGGAGGCATGCCTCTAGCATGGATATCAGCGATACTGGGTGAGATATTCATAGCTATGGCATGCGTATTCTTCTTCATGCCCCCCGAGGAGATAAAAGATGTCTTCCTCTATGAAGCTGAGCTCATAGGGGGGACCGCCGCAGTGCTCATAATTGGCTACTTGCTCTACATCTGGAGTAGGAGGTCGAGAGCGTGAGGGCATCCCAACCAGCCGAGTGGGATAAGGCCAGAGTGGTCCTCCTCTGCCAGCCGAGTACGGAGACACTATTCGCGATACTGGAGACTAACTCCGCTAACTTCCTCTATCCATTCGATCTCAAGAAAGCTATCGAGGAACACAGGAATTATAGGAGGAAACTTGAGGAGTTCGGAGCTAAGGTCTATGATGTTAGGGAGATGCTCATCAATAAGTGCGATGATCCGGGTAACCTCAGGAGATTGAGGGAATTCGCCCTTAATAGTGTGAAGTATGCTTTCGATGGGATATCGGATGAGGATAGGGAGCTACTGCTATCGAACCTCAGGAGGACGATAGATGTACTCAGCCCCGAGGTGCTGGCCGATATAATAATACTGAGGCCCATAATAAATATAAGGTACAACCCCAGGGCCCTGGATCCGACCACCAGGTTCCTCTCCAGCTACTGCCTGGATCCGGCGAACAACCTCTACTTCATGAGGGACGGGATGCTGACTACTAAGGAGGGCGTAGTCATAGGGAACTTCACCCTAGACGTGAGGAAGATAGAGAACGATATAGTCGAGCTGGCCCTTAGGCAGATGGGTATAGAGCCCATATATAGGGTTAGGGAGCCGGGGCATGCTGAAGGAGGGGACTTCATGCCAGCCGGCGATTTCGTCCTTCAGGGTGTGGGCCTTCTGAGCGATGAGGATGGGGTGAAGCAGATGCTAGATAATGGGGTCTACGGGAACGTTGAAGTAGCTCTAGTCAGGGACCCGACTCCTGGTATGGAGGAGATGCACCTCGATACCTACTTCAACTTCCTCGGTAGTAAGCTCGCTCTACTCTCCGAGGACAGGATGATTGAGGGGAGGGAGCCCTCAGTTGAGATATTCGAACCCGTAGCTGAGGAGAGGGTGAGCTATAGGAGGAAGGGGAAGATGACCCTTAAGAAATACCTAGAGGAGAAGGGGTTCGAGATATTCAAGATAACCGTTGAGGAACAGAGGAACTTCGCTCCTAACTTCCTCCTCCTCGAGGAGAAGAGGATAATAGGGGTTAAGCAGGCAGGAGAGTCCTTTGAGGAGAGGCTGAAGGAGTACGGTGTTAAAGCCGATCTCCTAGACTTCTCAGCCCTGACAGGAGGTTATGGAGGCCCTCACTGCATGAGCCAGGTCATACTAAGGGAGTGAGAAGGGGAAATCGTCCACTATCTCAACCTTTATTTTCGGCATGTCATTGAACTCAGTGTGGAAGTTGTAGGCGCCCGCGTTCAGGAATATCACCTTATCCCCCGGCTTCAGCTCCCTATCCAAGTAGACCGAGTACCTGAATATATCCAGGGAGTCGGGGGACCTCCCCTTGAGCAAGTACCTGAATCCGCCTCCCTCGAGCTCCCCTAGGACCGGGAGCCTTATGTTGAGTAAGTAAGCGTCCATATAAGCGTTGAATATAGAGCAATCGAGGATGACGTTACCCTCATATACGTTCAGTACCTCAGCTTCTAGGGCTACTGAAGGTGCTGCTATGAACCTCCCCGGCTCCATCATGAGCTTTATCCCTCTAGAGTTGAGGAATTCCTTAAGCTCCCCTATTTCCCTCAGGACAGCCTCTACCTCAGGCTTTGAATTCGCGTACTTCACAGGGATGCCTCCGCCTATGTTGATCCAATCTATACGCTCGAGTGAATCAGCTAAGGCCTCGGATACATCCTCCTTCAGGCTCCACTCCCCCACGTTCTGGGTCTTCCTGTGGAAGTGGATCCCCAGCTGATCTATCAGATCTGATCCGATCTCCTCCATTATCCTGGGGACCTTCCTCCAGTCTATCCCGTAGACGAAGTGCTTCCCCGTATATATCGTGTGCTCCCTCATCTTTATTCTGATAAATAGATTTACCTTCTCCCCCATTCTCTCAACTACCTTTATGAATTTTCCGAGCTCCGGTTCATTATCCACTATGAACCATCTCACCCCTCTATCGAGTAAGTAACTTATTTCATCCTCCCTCTCCCCCTGCAGGTAGTAAACTGCCCTCTCCCCCTCCACTCTTTCCATTGAAGCTATCGAGCTGACTCCTACCATGGAATCTGTCTCCTTGAGCACCTCCCATATGTGGGGGTTAGTCTTGTAACTGTAAGCCAGGGCATCGCAGTAGCTCCTCGCTATTGAGTACTGCCTGAGAGCTACTCTCCTGCTTAGTATGAACCTGGCCAAGCTATCACCCCAGGAGCCCCTCCTCCCTCAGCCTCTCTATAGTGTAGAAAGCGATAAGCGGGAATAGGATGGTGGCATCCCCTATCACGGTGACTGAATCAGAATCGTCCTTTATCTTCCCCCAGCTCTTCGCCTCAGACGTAGTTGCGCCGCTCATACTGCCTGAGAACTGAGTGGATGTAGTTATATAGATAGCGTAATCAGCCCCTCCGCTCAATAGAGTCATGAGTATAGCGTGATGCTTGGATACTCCTCCTCCGAGGGCTATCACGCCCTTCCTGTCCTCCTGACCCAGCATCAATACCATCTTCCCGAAGTCCCCTATGACATCGAGCTCGAAATCCGGGTGCCTCTCCCTGGCCATGAATAGGTGGAAGCCGAGGGCACCATCAGTTATAGCTGGGCAGAAGACAGGGACTCCCCTCCTAGCTGCTTGATAGAGGAAGGAGTTCTCATCGCTCAACCTGAGCCCCAATTCCCTGAGGAAATCCGAGACAGTTAGCTTCCTCACTTCTAGCTCATCTATGAAGCGCGTGATGAATGCCTCGAATCTGGCGTAGCTATCGTTACTTATGAGTATGTTCCCAACTCTATTCATGCCGAGCTCATGCAACTCCACATCATCAGCTGAGAAGCGATGTATGTAGAACCTCTCCCCCAGGGCCTTCATCACATCCTCCTCTATCGCTCCGACAGTAGTTATCAGCGCATCTACTATCCCGAGCTTCACCAACTGAGCGAAGAGCCCCCTGAGCCCCGAAGTCCCCATGTTAGATGTGAAAGTCAGTATTACCTTAGCTCCCTCCCTCTTCATCTTGAAGAATATCTCAGCCGCTTTATAGAGCTCAGTAGCCTGGAATCCTATGCTACCGAGGGATTCCACTAGCTCCCTCACGCCCATCCCGGGCTTCCATACTATGTCCTTTACGTACTCCATCCCGCATGAATCCCCTCATATTAATTTATCTGCTGTGGAGCCAGCACCTGACCCTCCTACCGTCCAGATCGATGAGAGGGGGCTCCCTCTCGCTGCATATCTGCATAGCATATGGGCACCTGGGGTGCAGCTTGCATCCGGGGGGCGGGTTTGATGGATCAGCTATATCCCCCTTCAGCGTGATCTCCTCGAATCCAGACCTCTCCAGGGGTATTGAGGATAGTAGGGCCTTCGTATACGGATTCTTCGGATCCCCGACTACATCAGCAGTGGCCCCCTCCTCCATGACCCTCCCGAGGTAGAGGACGGCTATCCTGTTGGATATCAGGCTAGCCAGGACTATATCGTGTGTTATGAACATCAGGCCCTGCCCCAGCCTCTCCCTGAACTCCATGAGCAGCTTGAGTATGGAGGCCCTTATAGATAGATCCAGGTTAGAAGTCGGCTCATCAGCCACTATGAAATCCGGCTCTAGCAACATAGCCCTAGCTATAGCTACTCTCTGGAGCTGGCCCCCGCTCAACTGATAGGGCTTCCTCTCCATGAATTCCTCAGGAGGGGAGAGGCCGACTCTCTCTAACATCTTCGATACCCTATCCCCAGCTTCCTCCCTCGATATCCCGAAGTGTATCTCTAGGGGCTCGATAAGGGAATCACCGAGCTTTTGAACGGGATTGAAGCTCCCATAAGGATCCTGAGGGATTAGCTGCATCCTCCTCCTCATCTTCCTGAGAGTACCTTCGCTCATCTCAGTTATATCAGTGCCATCGAATACCACTCTACCCTCAGTCGGTTTATAGAGCCTCAGAGCCACTCTACCGAGGGTCGACTTACCGCTCCCGCTCTCACCAACTATGCCGAGCACCTCCCCCCTCTCGACTTCCGCATCTATTCCATCTACAGCCCTGACGACCTTCTTCCTCCCGAGGGCACCTAAGTAGAAGTACATCTTGACGGCTTCCAATTTCAGGAGCATTAGATCACCTCCCATATAACCAGCAGGAGACCAAGCGTCCATCTACGCTGAAGAGATCAGGAGTCTGCTCTCTGCATATATCCATCGCCTTGCTGCACCTGGGATGGAATCTGCATCCCTTAGGCGGCTCCCTGAGATCCGGCGGCATCCCTGGGATTGATGAGGGCCATTCTCTCGAGAGGAGCCTGGGCAATGAGGAGAGGAGCCCCTTCGTATATGGATGCATCGCCTCCTTCATCATCATATCTTTATCAGCTACTTCCATCACCTTACCAGCGTACATCACGCATATCCTGTCTGCCCTCTCTAGAGCTAGAGCTATATCGTGAGTTATCAAGATCATGCCCATATCCCTCCTTATCTCATCAAGAAGATCCATTATCTGCCTCTGAACTATCACATCTAGGGCTGTTGTGGGCTCATCAGCTATGAGCAGGGAGGGGTTCATGGATATGGCTGCAGCTATAGCGACTCTCTGCTTCTGCCCCCCGCTCAATTGGTGGGGGTATGCGTCAACCAGTTTCTCAGGTATACCGACCCGCTTCAGTAAGTATGCGGCCCTCTCCTTCGCCTCCTTCTCATCCACCCCATGCTCTATCATGACCTCAGCTACTATATCGTTCACCCTCCTCAGAGGATCGAGCGTAGTGAAGGGATCCTGGAATACCATGGAGACCTTGGATCCTCTTAACTTCCTCATCTCCTCCTCGCTCAGCCCCATTATATCCCTATCCTCGAGGATTATCCTGCCTCCCACTATCCTCCCTGGAGGAGGGACCATCCTCATTATCGCGAAGCCTAAAGTAGATTTACCGCTCCCGCTCTCACCAACTAAAGCTAAAGCTTCGCCCCTCCTGACCTCGAGGGATACGTTATCCACAGCGTAAACTACACCTTTCTTAGTGAAGTACCTCACGCTGAGATCCTCTACCTTGAGCATCATATCGCCTCCCTCTCTCCTTTGCTCAGCCCCTCACTTATCAGAGCGAATCCCATGGCCAGTAGCGTTATCATGAGCCCCGGGAAGAAGACCATCCACCAAGCGCCTGAGAGGATGAACCCCTTACCCTTGTAGAGCTCATATCCCCAATCCGGAGTTGGGGGTTGAACGGAGAGGCCTAAGAAACTGAGGGCAGCTTCAGTCAGCACGGCATCGGTGCTGCTCAAACTGAAGACGACCATTATCGTGGGGGCTACATGGGGCAATATGTGTCTGAAGAGCATCCTAGCCAGGGGGAGTCCGAGGGCCCTATTCACCTCTATGAAGGGCTCGGTCTTCACGCTGAGCACCTGCCCCCTGACCATCCTGAAGTAAGTCGGCACGTAGACTATAGCTATCGCTATAGCAGCGTTCACTGGGGAGGGCCCGAGCACTACTGCTAGAGTTATAGCTAGGACGAGGCTCGGGAATGCATATATAGAATCCATTATGAATGAGAGAGCCTTATCAAGCTTCCCACTTATGTAACCGCTGAGGAGACCCAATGGGATCCCTATGACCGCGCTGAGTATTATAGAGGCGAAGACGACGAATAAGACGGATCTGGATCCGTAAACGATCCTGGACCAAACATCGTAGCCCAAGTTATCAGTGCCCATCAAGTTGACCCCGTTAGGAGGGGATAGGGGAGGGCCGGCGACTTCATCGTATGAGAACGGGGCTATGTAATCAGCTAAAATCGATATAATGATTATGGAGGCCACTATAACTATCCCGGAGATTAAGAAGAGGTTCCCGCGTATTGACAAAACTATCACCTCAATACCTTATCCTCGGATCTATGTAAGCGTAAATAACATCCACGATCAAGCTTATCACGCCCACGAAGAAAGCGAAAACTATCACAACAGCCTGTATCGCTGGATAATCCCTGTAAAAGACCTTCTCAACTAAGTAAGTTCCTATACCCGGCCAGCTGAATGTTGTCTCGGTTAAGACAGCCCCTCCCAGTAAGAGGGCGAACTGAAGCCCGGTATATGTGACTATAGGTATCATAGCATGCTTGAGAGAGTACCTGACTATCTTATCCTCCTTAATTCCCCTCGCCCTATAAGCCAGGGAGAAGCCAGAATCCAGTGCCTTGATCATGTTGTTCCTCGCTAACCTCATGTAAGGGCCGCTCAGCATTATGCCCAAAGTTATAGATGGGAGTATCAGATACTTGAGGGAATCGAGGAAGGCATATAAATTCCCTTGAATTAGTGAATCGAGAAGGACGAATCCAGTCGGTCCTGAAGGAGCTATTCCAGGCGTGATCCTCCCTCCTATCGGGAGGAGCCTCAACCAGATCCCGAAAATTATCTGAAGGAGCATACCGAACCAAGGGATGAATATAGTGTACAGAAATGAGCCGAGAACTCTTATCGATGAATCTATGATCTTTCCCCTTCTCCTAGCAGCTATATAACCGAATGAGACCCCCAGGACTAAGCTGACTATTATAGAGGAGATAGAGAGCTCTACAGTCGCTGGAAGCCTCTCAATTATATCCTGAGCTATGGGCCTCCCCTGAATCACCAAGCTGACCCCCATATCCCCCCTGAGCAGGTTAGCTAAGTACTCGAAGTATTGGACGTGAATGGGCTTGTTCAAACCGAGCCTCTCCATTATGGCCCTCAATTGCTCCTCAGGTATGTTCTTCGTACCCAGCACCGCTAAGACAGGATTCCCCGGGAGGATCCTCAAGATGAAGAATACCAGCGTATAGAGGATCATGACAGTCGGTATTATCAGGAGAGTCCTCACCCCAATGTATCTAGCGAGCCCCATCCTCAAACTCCTCCGGTAAGATCCCCTCGCTCTGGGGATATCAAAATTTAAGTTTTACTCCCGAGATCCGTTAATCGCACTCTTTCGTTTAAACAGCGGATCCCTGAAAGAGTACACCATAAACTTTTTATATTTCAGGGCCCATGCTATAATAAAATCTGGTGATGTGCATGAAGAGAGCGTATCTACTGGCGATTTTAGTCGTCCTCGTAGTGATAGTCGCAGCCGCAGCCTATTTTCTCCTTCAACCAGCAGCTCCCCCTGCCGCTAGGATAACCCTAGGAACCACGGATAAGATCTCCGACTTGGATACGTCCAATGCATATGATTTCTTCACGTGGGAAGTCCTCTCTAACGTCGGGGAGGGCTTGTACAAGTACGAGCCCGGTACGGACAAACTCATCCCTGGCATAGCTGAGAGGTACGAAGTAAAGGATGGAGGATCTACTTGGGTATTCTACCTCAAGAAGAACGTCAAGTTCTGCGATGGCACCCCCGTTAAAGCTCAGGATGTCGTCAGGAGCATTAAGAGAGTGATGAAGATAAATAGAGACCCAGCTTGGCTCGTCACCGACTTCGTAGAGGATGTAGTGGCTTTGGATGATTACACTGTGCAATTCAAACTCAAAAAGCCAGTCAGCTACTTCCTCGCCCTAGTGGCTACACCCCCATACTTCCCAGTCCACCCGAGCTACCCAGAGGACAAGATAGTCAGCGATGCGACTTGGGGAGGGGCTGGGGCTTACTGCATCAAGGAGTTCAAGAGGGATGAGTATCTGATACTCGAGGCCAACCCATACTATCATGGGGATAAGCCGAAGAGCCCGAGCTTCGTGATAAGATTCTACAAGGATGCTTCGACGATGAGACTCGCTCTAGAGAGGGGAGAGATAGATATAACTTGGAAGACCCTCAGGCCGACGGATTACAAGGATCTCATGAACAATCCTAACTACAAGAGCGTAGTCGCACCGGGAGGATTCATAAGGTACATAGTGCTGAAGGTAGATGCGCCTCCGTTCAACAACGTATTGGTCAGGCAGGCATTGGCTTACGCTGTTGATAGATCCGAGATAGTGGATAAGGTATTCCTGGGAACCATGGCTCCTCTCTACAGCATGGTACCCAATGGGATGTGGAGCCACTTAGATGTCTTCAAGGAGAAGTACGGCGATAAGCCGAACCTGGAGATGGCCCGCAAGCTCCTAACTCAAGCAGGTTATAGCGAGACTAAAAAGCTTAAGATAGAGCTGTGGTACACGCCCACTCACTACGGTGACACTGAGGCGGATGTAGCTCAACTCCTCAAGAAGCAGTTTGAGGCAACTGGCATGATAGAAGTAGAACTGAAGAGCAGCGAATGGGCAACTTACCTGGAGCAGCAGAGATCTGGAAGGATGAACATTCACCTCCTGGGATGGTATCCTGACTACATAGATCCTGACGATTACCTAACACCCTTCCTCAGGACCGAGTCCAACAGGTGGCTCGCTACAGGCTACTCAAACCCCAGAGTTGATGAATTACTCGATAAGGCAGCCGTTGAAGTAGATACCAAGGCGAGGAGCAACTACTATGCGGAGGTACAGAGGATATTAGCAGAGGATGCTCCCCTGATCCCTCTATTCCAGGGAGAGCTCATCCTCATAACTCAGAAGAATGTGAATGGCGTGCTAGTGGGCCCGCCGATGATGCTCACGTACTCAACGATATACAAGAGCTAACTCTACTACCCCTTCATTTTTTAATAGATTTAACGAACTTACCGGGATCATTATTCTAATAACTTCCATTGGGCTTAAAATTAAAGATTTTTAATGAAAAGCGATTTTATATATAAAGGACTCCCCAAGGATTCGGAGGAAGGGGGTCACAGTTTTATATCTGAGTGATATTAATTCGGGGTGATCTCCTGGATAAAGTTCTGGGGACATCCCTAGCGAATGTATTCAGGATATGCTGCGGTCCTTTCGAGAGCCTCTGCTACCTAATTGAGAATAAAGCTGAGAAGAACTCGCTCCTCATAGATGCCGGATGCCCAGCTGAGGATGTCGTAAGGCTCATTGAGGAGAGGGGCTTGAAGCTGGAAGCCATCCTGATAACTCATACGCACTTCGATCATTTACTGGGGCTCGGTGAGATAGTGAGAGCAACGAACTGCAGGGCACTAGCCCATCCCATGGACTTGGAGATGCTCCCCCTCTACTGGAAGGAGGACTTCGGCACCCTCCCGAGGATAGAACCTATAGAGGATGGGATGAGGATAAAGCTGGGGGAATTGAGTTTCTTGGCCATTCATACACCGGGGCACACTCCCGGGAGCACTTGCTACTACTCGAGTGAGATAGGCTCGGTGTTCACGGGGGATACGCTATTCAAGGGCGCTGTGGGTACCTTACGCTACTCAGGGAAGCCGGACTACAAGCAGATGAGGAAGAGCTTGAGGAAACTATTGAGCCTCCCCGAGGATACTTCGGTTTTTCCTGGGCACGGGGATCCCACTACTATAGGGGAGGAGAGGAATACGATACTGAGCTTCTAAAAATATTCCTATCCTCATCATTCAGATTCAGCTTTCTCCAGTTCCCTAGCTATCTCTCCGGGCCTCATAGTCACAATAACGCCCTTCTCCTCAGCTCTCCTAATGGTGAGCTCATCTGGTTCCTCAACGCATAAGAGGAAGAGCCTCGGCCTAACTTTATAGATCTCCTCATAAGCTTCGGATGCCCTCAATAGCTGCCTTATGTCCTTAGATCCCCCTCTCATCGCTATCTCAACTAAAGCTACTACCTTCCTCCCCGTTATTACAGCATCGACTTCGGGCTTCCCCCTGATTATGAAGCCCCTATCTACCTCTAGTCCCCTTTTGAAGCAGAGATCCCTGAGATCCTGCCTTAACTCTGTCTCCCTGAGCTTCGCATATCTTCTATCGAGCCTTCCCACAGTGGAAGCAAGGCCGTTGACTGTCTTGGATAGCCTATTCACATTCTCAGTGAGCTCAGCTATCTTGCTCGACAATTGCGCATTTATCTCATCCGTCCTCTTGGAGAGGTTGTTTAAATTCTCAGTGAGCTCAGCTATCTTGCTCGACAATTGCGCATTTATCTCATCCGTCCTCTTAGAAAGATCGCTCAGATTTTCAGTAAGCTCAGCTATTCTTTTCGATAGCTGCATGTTTATTTCGTTCACATTCTCAGACAGCTCAGTTATCTTGCTCGACAGTTGGATGTTCATTTCATCAGCTCTCTTAGAAAGATTATTCACATTCTCAGTCAATTCGGCTATCTTGCCTGAGAGCTGCGCATTTATCTCATCCGTCCTCTTAGAAAGATCGCTCAGATTTTCAGTAAGCTCAGCTATCTTGCTCGACAGATCCTGATCGACTTTTACGATGACAGCGAGTACTTCCTCGAACATCCTGCTGATCAGTTCTGAAGCTAGCTTTGGGTCCTTCTCCAGAGCATACCAGAGCGAAGGCTTCACTCCCTTCTCTAGGAGCTCTTTAGCTTTCTCCATACTACAAAAGTGGATGTTAGGGCATTTAAATATGTCCCCCAGCAACTTTAAAAAGATGGGAGTCTCAGGCATTAGATAACTATGGTTAAGGACCCTGTGTGCGGGATGGACGTCGATCCTAAGAGAGCGGAGTACAAGCTCACTTACCAAGGACAGGAATACTATTTCTGCTCTAAAGCGTGTATGGAGGAATTCTCGAGGGACCCAAAACGCTACTTATCTGGAGGTCATCATGAGGGCCACGTTCATCATTCCTCCGATTTAAAGAGGAGGCTTATAGCCTCCCTAATTCTCACAATCCCTATTTTTTTCACATCCGATGTGGCTGAGGATCTGGGGATCTCACTGGGGATACATCAGGGAATAATAGGGCTGATCTCGGCATCTCTCCTCTTCCTCTACGGTGGCTACCCCTTCCTCAGAGGGGCTGTATCTGAGCTCAAGGAGAGGAGCCCGGGGATGATGTTACTCGTCTCTATAGGGATCTCAGCATCGTTCTTCTACAGCCTATATTCCTTCCTATCAGGGGGTTCTAAAGCCTTCTACCTGGAGCTCGCTCTCCTGATCGATATAATGTTGATAGGACACTTCATAGAGGCTAAAGTGATATCTGCAGCCACGAGCTCGATGGATCTGCTCGTGAGACTCCTCCCTTATGAGGCCCACCTCATCTCAGACGGTAGCTACAGGGACGTCCCCGTCAGGGAGCTGAAGCCCGGAGATATAGTCCTCGTTAAACCCGGGGAGAGAGTACCAGCCGATGGCATTATTATAGAGGGCGTCTCCTCCTTCGATGAATCCATCCTGACCGGAGAATCCGCCCCAGTGGTTAGGGGGAAGGGCGGGAGCGTTATAGCCGGTAGCATTAATCTAGAGGGAGCAGTCAAAATAGAGGTCAAGAGGACGGGAGAAGATAGCTATCTGGGTCAAGTTGAGAGGTTGATCAAGGAGATAAGATCCTCCAGATCTAGATTCAAGGAAATAGCTGATAAAGCTGCGTTCTTCCTCACAATATTCGTCATAGCCTCGGGAGCGATTACCCTAGCCTATTGGTCATTGAACGGTCATAGCTTGGGCTTCGCTATCGAGAGGGCTGTCTCGGTCGTCGTAGTTGCCTGCCCTCACGCGCTGGGCCTAGCTATCCCTATCGTAATACAGAGGACGGCTATGCTATCCTCGAGCAGGGGCATACTGCTGAAGTCGAGGGAAGCCTTGGAGAGGGCTAAGGACGTGAAGGTCATAGTATTCGATAAGACAGGCACTCTAACTGAGGGTAAATTCAGAGTGAAGAGGGTAGAAGCCCTTAACGGCTTCGATGAGCTCGAGGTCCTGAAGTTAGCTGCTTCACTAGATTACCTCTCGAGCCACCCTGTGGCTAGGGCCATCGTGAGGAAAGCTGAGGAGGAAGGGATAAAGCTAGTCGACGTGAGGGAGTTCAGGAGCATCCCGGGTGTGGGTGTGGAGGGAATTGTAGAGGGCAGAAGGGTCTCCATTACTGCGGGATCGGATATAGTCGAATCGGGGAGCACGGCTGTCCAGATAATTGTAGATGGAGCGTTAGCTGGGATCGTGGAGTTAGAGGACGATCCCAAGGAGGGAGTTGAGAGGGCTATCGAGGAGCTCAAGGGGATGGGCTACGAGGTTCACATGCTCACTGGGGATAGGAGAGCTGTTGCCTCTAAACTCTCTGAGAGATTGGGGATAGATAGCTATCATGCTGAAGTGAAACCTCATGAGAAAGTCGATATAATAAGGGAGATGCAGGAGAAGGGCTTAGCTGTCGCTATGGTGGGGGACGGGATAAACGACGCTCCAGCGCTGCTGCAAGCCGATGTAGGTATCGCTATAGGTGCTGGTACAGATATAGCTATAGAGAGCGCTGACGTAATACTAGTCAGGAGCGATATAAGGGATGTGGTCTACTTCTTCAAGCTGGCCAAGTCCTCATACAGGAAGATGCTCGAGAACGTCCTCTGGGCCATAGGATATAATTCGCTGACTATCCCTCTCGCAGCAGGGGCCTTAGCGGGGCTAGTGGTGATAGGACCCGCGATGGGGGCTTTGATAATGAGTATGAGCGATATCATCGTTGTGTTGAATGCGATATCCCTCAACGTCAAGTAGTTCTATATTTTAACTATAGTAATTTTTAAATTATTTAGGTGTAGTTTAGCATATGCACCACATACGCCCTATGACCAAGGATGCCGTACTCTCAGCCTTCGGAGGGGAATCGATGGCCCACATGAGGTATCTGATCTTCTCAGGTATAGCTGAGAAGGAGGGATTCCCCAACGTGGCTAGGCTCTTTAAAGCTATAGCATACGCTGAGCAAGTTCACGCTACGAATCACTACAACGTGCTCAAGGATTATAAGGAAGATGCCAAAGTCTCCGCTGGGACGCCGATAGGCCCGGGATCGACCTCTCACAACTTAGAGCTCGCGATAGAGGGAGAGGAGTATGAAGTGAAGGAGATGTACCCAGTTTATATGGAGCTAGCCAGATCGCAGGGGGTCGATCAAGCGGAGAGAAGTTTCAAATGGGCATATGAGGCTGAGAAGATACATGCTGAGCTCTATAGAAAGGCTAAGGAAAGCGTGGATGCTGGAAAGGATTTCAAGATAGAGGGGAAGGTATGGATATGCCCCGTCTGCGGTCACACTTACGTAGGTGAGGTGCCTCCGGAGAGGTGCCCCGTCTGCGGGGCTCCCAAGGATAGATATGTGGGCTTCTAACCTCCTCTTTTTTAGATGGCTTTCTCTGAAATACCCATCGTAACCTTCAGTGAATCCTCATTCTCTAGGGATCCCTCAATCTGGAAGCTAAAACTCGCTGAGCGGCTAAGACAATATCGAATTCTATTACATCATCGAATAAGCGCTCCTGTATGCCCTCTCCGATAAAAATCAAGATCTCAGCTGCAGGTCACTTGACATTTCGAGACTCTTTAATATATGCATAGCTTTTCTGAGCTCCTAAGAGGCCCTCTCAAAGGATCTCTATATATATTAAGGGACGCTACCTTAGCTAAGCTCACGAAAGGGGGAGCTACATGGGAAACGCCCTATCGAAGATATCCATGATAGCTGAGGCTTTCTTCACGGGCTTCTACGTCTCCATAACTAGGGGTCTCTTCATACCTATGCTAGCATACTCCGGCTACCCAGTTCGCGATATCTCCCTCGTCCTCGTACCCACAGCGATAGGAGGGATCTTAGTATCATCGATCGTCTATAGGGATCCGAGGCTTTTCGAGAGCAGGTTCAAGAGGGTGATAATCTCCTCGCACGTATTGGAGAGATTGATGTGGTTCTCGCTCCCCTTCCTCCTCCTAAGCCCTCCCATCCTCTCCCTCGCTTACATGCTAGCGAACGTATCCGCGGCCCTCACCAGCATCCTGATAGGGGCTGCAGTATACTCCATGTTCAGCGGGGATGAGGTGATAGAGGTCTCGATACACAGATCTGCTGCATCATCCCTCTCCTCCCTGCTCGGTTCCCTAGTAATGACTTACGTCTCCGCCGCTTACACAGCCCCCTCATCTTACTACTTGCTCTACTTCACGGCCCTCCTCGTAGGCCTCTCCGGCTCCATGCTCCTGATGATGACGCCCATACCAAGATCGATATCAGAGCCGAGATCTAGCGTCGTGGAGGAAGTGAAGATAAGGAGCGGGACAGCTCTACTAATCCTGAGCCTCATGTTCGCTGGAAGCAATATGCTTGGTATCGCCTGGAGTCCTCTATTGAAGGAGCTTGGGGCCCCAGTTTACATAACCGTGGCCCTCACTATCACAGGGAACGTCGGCGGGATCCTTGGCTCGTATGTATGGAGGGGGTACAAAGCTTACATAACAGCCATGCTACTGAACTCACTGCTCACGGCAGCAATAACATTCATAGCGGTGCCAACTTATCATATAGCAGTATCTTTCCTCACCTCCCTGACATTCCTGGGTGTGAACTTACTTGGCATGCACGTATTCTCGGAAGTGAATGATAGGATCGGGAGGATAAGGGCTTCAGCTTATCTAGTATCCTCCAACTACATAGGACTTTTGGCAGCGAGCCTCATCTCCACATTCCTCCAATCCCCCTCCCAGAATCTGATCCTAGCTGGTTCCATCAAGATGCTCTCAACTTTAATAGCGCTAATCACGATACAAGAAGCTGCGATAGTTCCGGCTAAGAGGGCATATGAGATAAGCAAGATAATCTACTCAACCAGCCTCCTGGGATACTCCTTCACTCTCCAAGCCTCTAGAGAGCTCCTCAAGACATTCATATCGGCTTTAGCCCTGACTGCCCTCTTACTGGTGCTCTACATATTATATAGGGTAGCTCTAACTCTCATCGGGGTGTGATATGCAAATAGTCGAGGAGCTCCTCGAGGCCATGAACGATGTGATCGCAGCAATACCTAAGGTGGCATTAGCTTCATTGATCCTCCTCATATCCCTGCTCATAATCAGGTTGACCAATAGGATGATAAGGTGGCTCGTTAAGACCGGGAAGCTCGAGGAGGGGATAAGGGAGCTATTTCCGGAGGGTACTAGGCTCCCCCTTGCCAGGATGTTCTCATTGCTTGCGGATTCACTCATACTCATCGCTGCTTCAGCAGCCATAATCAGGATATTCGTCCCTGAGCAAGCTCAACTCTACAGTGAGGCTATGATCTACCTCACCAGGATCGGGAGCGTTGTTATCCTAACTTTAGTCTCCATAGTACTCACGGACGCATTAGTGAAATCCATGAGGTTTGAGAAGAAGACAGAGAGGTTCTTCCTGATGCTTATCTCCCTCATAATAGCCACTCTGATAATAGATCTAGTCAACCTGACTTATGAGATAAAATTCGCGCTCTCCTTAGGTTTCGCGATAGGAATAGGGGCTTTAGTCGGTGTATTCTCAGCATGGGCCTTCTTCGGAGAATATCTGGAGAGGAAGATGTCCTCAAGATCGGAGAGCTCAGTTGAGGATGCATAGAGCTGGCGTGAACGCAAAACTTAAATCAAGAGAGTTGCGGATGATCGCAACGCTTAAAAATTATGAGATGGAGTTTAAAGGAGGTGTGTCAATGACTCTCACTACCCCCGAAGCCTCTTGTGAGGTCAAGATTTCGAAGGAAGTTGAGAAAAGGAGGAGTGTAATTAGGCCGATAAATGAGAGGATCGCTAGGTTGAGGGAGGAGAGTGTTAACGCTCAAGTTAAGGTATCCCTAGAGAGGGCTAAATTAATCACCGAATTTTACAAGAGCGATATCCCGAAGGGGAAATCGATCCCCGTGCAGAGGGCTCTCGCGTTCAAGTACCTTATGGAGAGAGTCAGCCTCCCCATCGAGGAGGGCCAGCTAATAGTTGGCCTCAGGGGGACTGGAGTTAAGGAAGTCCCGACTTACCCTGAGATATGCGTCCACAGCCTCGAGGATCTCGAGATCCTCGATAAGAGGAAGAACATGCCCTACAAGGTAGATGAGGAGACCAAGGAGTTCTATGAGAGGGAAGCGATACCCTTCTGGAGAGGCAGGGCCATGAGGGACATTATATTCGAGAGCTTACCCGAGGAGTGGATAGATGCCTATGAGGCAGGAGTTTGGACTGAGTTCATGGAGCAGAGGGCTCCCGGGCACACTGCTGGCGGAGAGAGGATATTCAGGATGGGAGTCCTGGACATAAAGGAGCAGATAAGGAGGAAGATGGAATCCTTAGATCCCTCGGATCCCGAGTACTACGAGAAGATGGAGGAGCTCAAGGCCATGGATATAGTGGCTGATGCCATAATGATATACGCTAGGAGGTACGCTGAGAAATTGGAGCAGATGGCTAAGGAGGAGAAGGATCCTGAGAGGAAGAAAGAGTTAGAGCAGATGGCTGAAATATGCAGATGGGTACCAGCTCATGCTCCCAGAACCTTCTGGGAAGCTCTTCAGCATTACTGGTTCGTTCATGTGGGCGTTACTTATGAGACGAACCCCTGGGACTCTTTCAACCCGGGGAGGATAGATCAGCACCTCTATCCATTCTACAAGAGGGATATAGAGGAGGGAAGGCTAACTAGGGAGAGGGCCAAGGAGCTATTGCAAGCGTTCTGGCTCAAGTTCAACAATCAGCCAGCTGTCCCAAAGGTGGGGGTCACAGCTGAGGAGAGCTTCACTTACAACGACTTCTCCAAGCTTAACTTAGGAGGCCTGACGAAGGACGGGAAGGACGGTGTTAACGAACTCTCCTACTTAATATTGGAGGTCCTGGATGAGATGAGGACACTCCAGCCCAATACTGCGGTTCTGATCAGTGAGAAAAATCCAGATAGCTTCTTAATAAAGGCCCTCAAGGTAGTAGGCCCTGGATTCGGGGAGCCCCCCTTCTTCAATTTCGACGGAGTTATAGTGAAGATGCTGAGGCAGGGGAAGAGCCTGGAGGATGCCAGGACCTCTGGAGTGAGTGGATGCGTTGAATCTGGCTCCTTCGGGAAGGAGTGCTACATACTGACGGGTTACTTCAACCTGCCCAAGATACTGGAGATAACTCTCAATAATGGAGTGGACCCGAGGACCGGGAAGAAGATAGGCCTTGAGACAGGGGATCCGAGGGAGTTCAAGAGCTTTGAGGACCTTTGGAATGCTTTCATCAAGCAGGTGAAGTACTTCTTGGACATAAAGATGAAGGGGAATGATATAATCGAAGCTCTATACGCTAAGTACCTCCCAGTCCCGTTCCTCTCCCTCTGGATAGATGATTGCGTCGAGAAGGCGAAGGATTACAACGCCGGAGGAGCTAGGTACAACACTCAGTACATCCAAGTGGTCGGATTGGGTACTATAACTGACAGCTTAGCTGCTATAAAGTACCATGTATTCGAGAAGGGAACCGTATCGATGTCGGAGCTCTTGGATGCGCTCTCAAAGAACTTCGAGGGATATGAGTTCCTCAGGGAGATACTGAGAAATCCGGATAAGACACCCAAATTCGGGAACGATGATGATTACGCTGACTCCATAGCTAAGGAAGTAGTCGATAGGATTGTGGAGCTTATAGAGAGCTATCCGAGGAGCCCCGTGAGGAAGGCATCGAGGAGAGCGTACTTCCTGCCCACGACAGTCCACGTCTACTTCGGAAAGGTGACTGGAGCGACGCCTGATGGCAGAGTTGCGGGATTCCCGGTATCTGAGGGCGTATCTCCGGTGCAAGGTATGGATAGGAGGGGCATAGCAGCTGTCTTCAGGAGCGTCGCTAAGTGCGATTGGGACAAGACTGGAGGGGCCCTCCTGAACCAGAAACTCACGCCTGATATATTTGATAATGAGGAGAATTTGAGGAAGCTAGCTCAACTCATCAGAGCGTTCTTCAGGCTCGGTGGCCATCACGTGCAGTTCAATGTCGTCAGCGCTGAGCTCCTGAGGGAAGCTCAGAGGAGGCCTCAGGACTTCCAGGACCTCATGGTCAGGGTAGCCGGTTACAGCGACTACTTCGTCAACCTACCGAAGGGGCTCCAGGATGAGATAATAGAGAGGACCGAGCACAAATCCCTCTGAGAGGAGTCAGCTTGAGCGGGATGATATTCGATATCCAGAGATTCGCGATACACGACGGTCCAGGGATAAGGACCAATGTATTCCTGAAGGGATGCCCCTTACGCTGCTGGTGGTGCCAGAACCCGGAAGGGATAAGCCCAAAGCCGCAGATAATGTACTTCGAATATAAGTGCCTCCACTGCCACCTCTGCGTCGATGTATGCCCTCTACAAGCTATAAGGATAGATAAGGGGGACGTCCACATAATAGATAGGGAGCTCTGCGATGCCTGTGGGAAGTGCAGCGATAACTGCCCATCTAACGCTCTGAAGTTGGTCGGAAGGGAGTATAGCGTCGAGGAAGTGATGGAGGAGATAAGGAAGGATGTGACCTTCTTCGATTCCTCGGGAGGAGGGGTCACCTTCACCGGAGGGGAGCCCTTCTTCCAACCCCTCTTCCTCAAGGGGCTGCTCGAGGCTTGCAAGGCTGAGGGCATACACACGGTAGTGGAGACCTCCGGATTCGTGTCCAGGGAGATATTGAGGAAGCTGATGCAGTACATAGATCTCTTCTATCATGACATAAAGCTGTTCGATGATGAGAGCAGCTCGCTATACACCGGAGTCCCGAGCAAGCCGATCTTAGATAACATGAGGTTCCTGAGTGAGAGCAAGAGGGATATGGTGATCAGGTTCCCTGTGATACCGACTATAACGGATACAGAGGAGAATATAAGGGGAATAGCCGGCTTTTTATCGACCTTGAGGGTTGAGGAGATACATCTACTCCCCTTCCACGACGTAGCTGAGAAGTACGCCAGGCTGGGCATGCCATATAAGATGAGGGTGCATGAGGCACCGAGTAGGGAGAGGCTGAAGGAGATAAAGGAGGTATTCGAGGGCATCGGGCTGAAAGTAGTGCTATACGGTTGAGCTAGAAAAGATTATCTATTCCTTCAGCCCGGATGAGAGTATGGACTTCAAGGAGATTAGCGATAGGATAGCATCGATGGTCTCGGAGATAGCTGAGAGCGTGGTCACGGTATACACTACAGTCCCTGAGATCTCCTTCTTCTTCGGCCCAAGGGTCCTGCATGGAGCTGGCTCTGGTTTCATCGCGAAGAAGGGCATGGTCGTGACTAACGCTCACGTAGTCGCTAGAGCAAAGGAGATAAATGTAGTTTTCAGCGAAGGTTCGAGTTCAAGGGGCAAGTTGAGGGCCCTAGATACCATGAGGGACCTAGCCTTAGTCGAGGTAGACTCAGGCCTTCCTCCCCTGAGGATGGGCGATTCCGATAGCGTTAGGATAGGTGAGCTGGTCTTCGCAGTGGGTTCGCCCTTGGGGTTGACAGGGACTTCAGTTTCCATGGGCGTCATAAGCGCGGTCGGGAGAGCTATAATAGATGAGGCGAGCGGCATCTACTTAGATGATCTACTCCAGACGGATGCAGCTATAAACCCGGGGAACAGCGGAGGGCCAATAGTTAATTGCGGGGGAGAGGCCGTAGGCGTAGCCACTGCAATAGTACCATTCGCTCAAGGCATAGGGTTCGCGATCCCCATAAACTCCGTGAAGAGGTTCCTCTCGATGATAGAAAAATATGGGAGACCGATAAGGGCATGGATAGGGGTCTTCGTCGCACCATTGAACCCGAATATATCCCAGATGTACGGTATACCACAGAGGGAGGGGCTCATAGTCGTTCAAGTCATCCCGAGATCGCCCGCAGCATCTAAGGGCATAAGGCCGGGGGATGTCATAGTCGAGGCGGCCGGAAGGAAGTTAATTAAAGCGAGTGACCTGAGGAATGCTCTAGAAGATAACTACGGTTCGGATTGCGTTAACCTCAAGGTATACAGGGATGGGAGCTCATTCGAGGTCTGCGTCCCCTTAATCGTGGAGTGACTCCCTGTAAGCTATAGCCACTATCTCAACTAAAGCGTTCTTGGGCAGGGCTGCAACTTGAATAGTCGCTCTAGCTGGCTTGCTCTCCGAGAAGTACTCGCTATATACCTCATTGAATTCATTGAAATGGGATAGATCCTTGAGGAAGACCGTGACATTGACCACATCCTTGAGGGAGCACCCGGCTTTCTCAAGGACAGCCTTTATGTTCTCCAGGACCCTCCTGGTCTGCTCCTTTATACCGCCATCGACGAGCTCGCCGGTCTTCGGGTCGATGGGTATCTGACCAGCTAGGAAGACGAAGTTGCCCGCTATAACGGCCTGACTATAGGGGCCTATGGGCTTCGGAGCCCTGTCAGTAAATACGTACTCCACCATGGGACCACCTAGCTGGTGGGGGATTGAAGGATTAAAACATGACCTGGCTGAACTCCAGTCCCATGCCCCTCAGCCTAGATATGAGGAGGTCAGCGTACTCCCTGCCGGGGACCTCGAGCACTAGCGTGACTTGAGTCATGCCAGGATGTATGAGCGGGTTCAACCTCTCATGCTCGATCTCAACTATGTTGAAGCCTAGCTCAGCAACTACATCGATGACCCTCTTCAGCTGCCCCGGTCTCTCGGGCAGGACCCCCATCACCTTTATCTGTCTCCCCTCGAGCAGTAAGACCCTGTTCATTATCCTATCCAGCATCGATGGATCTATATTACCACCGGAGATGACGCAGACGACCCTCCTCCCCTCCAGCCTAAGCTTCCCAGATAGTAGAGCTGCTACCGGGAGCGCCCCAGCTCCCTCAACGACGGTTTTCTCCCTCTCCAATAGTAGGAATATAGCTCTAGCTATCTCCCTATCGTCGACTAATACTATATCGTCAACGAACTCCCTCATGATCTTCAGGGTCAATTCCCCCGGCCTCTTAACTATAACGCCATCGGCGATACTGTAAGCTCTATCGGTCTCCACGATCCTTCCCTCCCTGAAGGAGAGATAAGAGGAGGGAGCTCCAGCCGGCTGAACCCCTATTACTTTTGCATTGGGCTTCAATCTCTTGACAGCTATAGCTATCCCGGATATGAGGCCCCCTCCACCCACCGGCACTATGACGGCATCGAAATCCAGATCGCTTATCTCCAATCCTATAGTGCCCTGCCCAGCTATTATCTCGGGATCATCGAAGGGATGTATGAAAGGTATCCCCTCCTCCTTGGAGATCTCCATAGCTTTAAGATAAGCATCGTCGTAAGTCTCCCCGTGGAGGATCGCCTCGCCACCGTAGCCCTTAACGGCATTCACCTTGAAGAAGGGCGTATACTTCGGCATCACTATCTTGGCTTTCATACCCAGGAGGCTAGCTGAATAAGATACCCCCTGCGCGTGGTTTCCGGAGCTAGCCGCGACGACGCTCTTAACTCCCTTCATCTTGCTCATCTTGTAATAAGCCCCCCTAACCTTGAAGGATCCAGTCCTCTGGAAGTTCTCCATCTTCAGGAATACCTCCGCTCTCGATAGTCCCGATATAGCGTCGCTGATCATGACAGGTGTCTTGCGTATCACCGGCTCCAAGCAGCTGCTAGCTTCCTTTATCATACTGAAGATCTCCTCGGGGTTCATAGGGATCCTGATCATGCATCATTAATAAAATTTCCAATTCGGCGAGGGGCTCACCCTAACTTAATCCCGCCCTCCTCATCCACGCAGATATTAACCTCCGTGTAACCTGTATGCCATATCTTGGACTTGCCGGAGCTCTCGGCAGCTGAGTAATAGAGGGCGTAATGCCTGCACCCCCCTATCTCTTCCAGCAGGATGGCGGAGCTGCGATAGATTATGAAGCTATCCCAGCCTTTAGATGAGGGTGCGAGCACTGGGAAGGAGCTCAAGTTCCATTCGATCCCATCCTTACTCGTAGCGAAGTAGAGTTCCCCCTCCCTCAATCCCTTCCCCCTGTTTATCAGGACGATGAAGGCATCGTAACCTTCCTTGACCTTCACGACATCCAAGTGCCATATATTCTTATCAGGGGGGACGCCGTTCACTCTGCACTTCAAGGGCTCGCTCCAGGGCCCAAGAGGGGATGGCGCCGTCCTCAGTTTTATTACGTTAGGCTCGGGCCTTATATCGACGTACCACATCTTGTATAATTTATCGCGCACTACCGCCGGAGATATGAGTGTCTCGGAGTTCTCCTCCAGTATGGGGATCTTCTCGCTCCATCTAATGCCATCTATCGAGTACTTCGCATATATGCGCTCCTCAAGCTTGTAGGACCACCTGAAGAAGAGCCAGAGCCTCCCTCTCTCATCCAAGAAGATATCGGGATCTGAATAGTGGCCCTGGCTCGGAGCTCGCTCCAACGGATTAATTAGACCTTTAGGCACCTGCCAGTTCTTCCCATCATTACTTGCAACTATAGATGGATTCTCATATATGCTTGAGCTATTAGGATATGGAGTGAAGGCCATCCAGTACCTGTAGCCTCCGATGGGATTCTTGAGGAGGAGCACATCCGGGTGCATCGCCTGGCCGGACCCATCGTAAGTCGGTATATCCAGCATTAACCTAGGGGAGCCAGTGTCCCTTATGAGCGGGATGAGGAGGAATAGCACGATCAGGTAAAATATGAATCTGGCCTTAACCCCTCTCCTCAGCATAATCACTCAAGTCGTTGAAAAATTAAAAAATTAGGGGGTCTCACCCTTCAGCTCCCTGAGCCTCTCCTCGATGTACTTCAGCTGCTCCCTGATGCCTCTTTCCAGCTCCTCGAGGTATTTTATCTCCTCCTCCTTGCTGGGAAAATTTTCCCCTATCCAGGAGCTAGGAGGAGCTCTGTAGTACCAGAAAGGCCAGCAACGCCCTCTAAAGACCCATCCAGGCCTCTCCCAGGGAGGAAGGTAGCTGAAGGGCCCATGACCCGGCCAGGGCCCCCAACCTCTCCACCAGCCTCTTCCCCAACCCATACTACCACCATATGAAATATGTTCCATAAATATTTAAACTTTTCCATGTAATCCTATGGACTCGCTCTCGCATCCATGCCCGCATTCCCCATCCTCGCACGGCTCCCTTATCTCCTCGAGCTTCCCCTCAGCTAAAGATTTCAGGGCATCGCTGACACTCATCCCAGCAGCTCTATATACTCTGATTCCATATTCCAATAGGTGGCTCAGGGCCCCGGGCCCGATACCGCCCACGATCACAGCATCAATTCCTCTTCTAGCCAGGGCTTCAGATAGGGCCCTTCCACCTCCTCTCCCAGCTCCATGCGGGTTCTGGATGACCTCAACGGATTCCATATCATCAAGATCCACTACCGTCACAGTCCTGGCCCTGCCGAAATGGTAGCTCACCCTATCCTGGAGGCCCCCCTCGTCCGTGAAGACAGCCACTCTCACGCTATCACCTCTGAAATATATTTCACAAATATTTAATATTTTCTATGGCAGAGCGGGAGCATCCTTTTATGTTGCATCCGCCATTAGAGGATATGGAACCTCTGATAAGGGGGATAATCACTGTAAGCATATTGATCATAGCGGCTAAGCTCTTCTCAGGTGTATTCAGAGGGCTCAAGCTCCCTCCGGTCCTGGGTGAGCTCTTCGCGGGGATCCTACTCGGCCCCTACGCCCTCGGAGGAGGTATCCTAATCTTCGGGGAGCCCCTAGTAGTGATAAACGAATACGTTGAAGGCTTCGCTGGAATAGGAGCAATACTCCTCCTTCTAGCGGCTGGTATAGAGCTGGGATTGGAGAGTTTGAGGGCATCCGGGATGATAGCTGCCTTGATAGCCACTGGAGGAGGTATCTTACCCTTCCTCCTGGCCTACTACTTCTACTTGACCACTGGGAGCAGCGAGGCCGTAGCACTAATAGCTGGAGCTGCATTCGTAGCCACTAGCATAGCGATATCCAAGAGGATATTGAGCGACATGGGGCTGCTCAGCACTAGGATGGGAGCTACTCTGATGAGCGCAGCTGTCCTAGATGACATAGTGGGCATAGTAGTTCTGGGTGTCGTCGTGAGCGCTATATCGGGTGGATCGCTAGACCCACTGTCCATAGCATGGAAGACGGCATCCTTCATAGTGATCTGGCTAATAATCCTAGGGATATCGGTAGCGATAATACCGAGGTTCATAGAGGCCCTGGAGGACTTCGGCGGGAAGGGAACTGTGAAAGCTATAGCTATCTCAGCCGGCCTCGGCACGGCTTCCGTGACAGGAGCCCTCGGGCTCAGCCCCCTGGTCGGAGCTTACGCTGCTGGGCTGGCGATAGGTGAGTCCAAGTGGAGGGGGGAGATAATGGAGCTAGTCTCAGATTTGGAGGCGATATTCGGATCTATCTTCTTCGCGTACCTCGGGACCCTCCTAGACCTCAGAGTGATGAGCGATCCGAAGGTAGTGAGCGTCATACTGATCCTCACGGCCCTCGCAATGGCTGGGAAGTTCGTAGGCGCTGCGATACCATCGCTCCTATCCCTCAGCTTGAGGGAGGCCGTTGGGCTAGGGGTGGGTATGATGCCGAGGGGAGCTCGGGTTGATAATAGCATCGATAGGCATCACCACTGGAGCTTTAGGGAGCGAGGCTTATGCTGAGATAGTGGGGATGGTCGCCCTCACTACGCTACTATCTCCATTAATACTGGAGAGGGTATGCAGGAGGGGGATGGGAGATGATAGAAGCGGGATTGGAGGCGGAGAGGAAGTTCAGAGTAACTGAGGAGATGCTAGCTAGCATAGTCGGAAGCGGGAGGGTCGATGTCCTCTCAACTCCCTCTATGATAGCTTTAATGGAGAGCGTCTCGGAATCGATAGTAGCTGATAAACTCCCAGATGGTATGATCAGCGTGGGCACGATGGTCTGCGTGAGGCACAGGGCCCCAGCGTGGTTGGGGGATGAGATATTAGTTAGGGCGAGGCTCCTGGAGGTGAGCGGGAGGAGGCTGAAGTTCGAGGTGAGGTGCCTCAGGGGGGAGGAGGTCATAGGTGAGGGGGAGCATGAGAGGTTCATAGTTGAGAGGAAAAGGTTCAATAAACCTTAATCTTTTTTAGAAAAGAATATATCCCTCGCGATCGGGAATACGTGGTGAGTCCATGAGGGTATCTGAGTTCATGTCCCCCAATCCCCTGATAATAAACCCTGATATGAACCTCCTTCAGGCCCTAGAGATAATGGCTGAGAGGGATGTCTGGAGCCCCTTAGTTAAATCCGATAGGATATTAGGCTTCCTGACTGAGAGAGATCTCATAAATACTGTTGTCTCCCAGAAGATAGCGCCGGAACAACTCAGCGTGGCTGATGCAGCTAGCAGGAGATACGGGGTGGTGAGGCCCAGCGATAGTTACGTGGACGCTGCTTCAGCGATGATGAAAGTTAAGTCTAGGCTCGTGGTCATGGAAGGTGAGGAGATAGTCGGCGTAGTTACTGCGGCCGATATAACTAGGGCTTACGCGAGCTCCAAGAGTAAAGTACCTCTCAGGCCTTACGCTACATGGAGCGTGGTTAAGATAGGCATAGGGGAGAGCGTGGAGAGGGCAGTCGAGCTGATGAGGAGGGAGAGGATAGGCTGCCTCTTGCTCGAGGATGAGGGGGAGATAGTGGGGATATTCACTGAGAGGGATGTAGTTAAGGGATTCCTCATGGGAGGAGGTGATTACTGCGATCCCGTGGGGAAGTACGCGACTTTAAAGCTAATAACTATAGATCCCAACGCTACCTTGTCTGAAGCAGCTAGGTTGATGGCAGAGAACAGGGTGAAGAGGCTCCCTATAGTGCAGGAGGGTAAGGTAATCGGTATAATAACTGCTAGGGATGTAGTGGAGGGCATATGGAGGGAGTCGACTCTGGGAATAATGACGCCTTGAGGGGGAAGATGAGGGTATTGGAGAGGATAGAGATGGTCAAGGAGAAGTACAAGTGCCAGTACGTGCCCCTGATAAAGTTGACGAAGCTCCTCTCATCGATGGGCAAGGACGATGCTGTGGAAGTGCTCATAGATACGGATAGGTTCAGCTTAGAGTCTGTAGAAGCTTTAGCTAGAGCATACGGAGCTTCTTGCGAGATCGTATCCTCCAAGGGGAATCTCTTAGAGCTATTGATAAGGAGGTGTCGGGATGATCGCTAAGATAAGGGAGGACTTCCCGATACTGAGGAGCGTGATATACTTCGATAACGCCGCGACGACCCAGAGGCCCAGGCAGGTGATAGAGGCTGAAAGGGAATTTTACGAGAGGTTCAACGCTAACGTCCATAGGGGGATACATAAATTGAGCAGGGAGGCTTCTGAGCTATATGAGAGGGCTCACGAAACCCTGGCGAAATTCATAAACGCTGAATTCGAGGAGATCGTTTTCACATCGAACACGACTGATTCGATAAATATCGTGGCTTGGGGATGGGCAGTTTGGAATCTGAAGGAAGGGGATAAGATAGTGACCACTGAGATGGAGCATCACAGCAACATGCTGCCGTGGAGAATGATCTCGAAGCTGAGGGGATGCGAGCTAGCTTACGTTAATGTGGATGAGTACGGAGTCCCGATCATGGAGGAAGCAGAGAGGCTCATAGATGAGAGGACCAAGTTAGTAGCTATCTCAGGCATGTCAAACGTCACGGGAGCTATTCCAAACATTGAGAAATTCACAAAGCTAGCTAGGGAAGTTGGGGCATTAATATTGATAGATGGGGCCCAAATGGTCCCCCACATGCCCGTAGATGTGAAAAAGCTTGATTGCGATTTTCTAGCTTTCTCAGGGCATAAGATGCTCGGCCCCACGGGTACTGGAGTGCTATACGGTAAGAGGGATCTGCTCGCGGAGATGATGCCAGCGAAACCGGGAGGGGGGACTATAGAGGATGTGACTCTCGAGGATCAGGAGTGGGCCGGCCTCCCGTGGAAGCACGAGGGAGGGACCCCGAACGTAGCTGGAGGTATAGGCTTAGCTGCTGCAGCTAATTACTTAATGGATGTGGGGATGGAATGGGTGAGGGAGCACGAAGTGAGGCTGACTCGCAGGGCACTGGAGCTCCTCTCGGGGATAGAAGGCATTAAGATCTACGGGCCGAGGAGGGCTGAGGAGAGAGGAGGCATAGTTGCGTTCAACTTGAAGGGGATGGACCCCCACATGGTGGGGGCTCTACTTGATGCTAGAAATATAGCGGTCAGGACAGGGCTCCATTGCGCCCATCCCCTCCATAGGAGGCTAGGTGCTCCTCAGGGGACCGTTAGAGCCAGCTTCTACCTCTACAATACTGAGGAGGAGATAGGGATACTCCACGAGGAGCTTAAGGAGATAGCTGCTCTCTCCTAAAAAGAGAAGAGTCTAAAAAAGAGAGAAGGGATTTACCAGAGGCCGAGTAGCTTCCAGTACGGAAGCCCTATCCCGAACCAGAGGAGCAGGTACAGAACGGATATCAGGAAGCCGTAGCCCCACCATTCCTTTATGTCCAGGTAGCCTGAGCCGAAGTATATAGGCGAGGGCCCAGTGCCGTAATGCGTAGTGGCGGCCATCAAGTTAGTCAAGTATCCTAGGACGAGGGCTACGAAGAGAGGAGGAGCTCCAACACCAACCATAACTGCGGCGAAAGCGGGGAAGAATGCGGCAACGTGAGCTGTCATGCTCGCCATGAGATAGTGAACGTAATAGTAGATTATCGCTAGAACAACGAAGGCCGCTAGCCACTCCCAACCTGAGACTATGCCCTTGGATGCCTCAGCTATCCAGTTTATGACCCCGAGTTTGTTAAGCCCTGTAGCCAATGAGACGAGACCACCGAACCATATCAGGGCATCCCATCCGCCTTTCTCCCCTAGCACATCCTCCCATCCTAGCACTCCGAATATCAGCATGAGGCTCAGGCCCACTAAAGCTGTGATAGTGGCATCTAGCTTTATCGTATCCCCTAGTATCCAGAGAGCCAAAACTATGAGGAATATTACTGCCAAGATCTTCTCCTGTCTCGTCGCAGGCCCTAATTCCTTAAGCTTCTCCCTAGCGAGCTTGGGAGCCTCCTCACTAACTTTTATTTCAGGCTTAGTGATGAAGTAGATCAGAGGCGGTATTATTAGGAAAGTTATTATCCCAGGAAGTAAAGCGCCTATGAGCCAGTTGGTCCAAGTCACAGTGGCCTTTATCGTTTGAGATGCCAATTGGGCGACTAAGGGATTAGCAGCCATGCCAGTGAGGAACATGGCGCCTGTCACGAGGGTAGTGTGATACTCGTTGAATATGAGGAACTTACCGACTTTCTTAGCTGTTGGGCCTGGTTCAGAATCGTAAGCGTGACATATACTCCTCACTATCGGGTAGATCACTCCACCAGCTCTCGCAGTATTGCTCGGCATTGCTGGGGCGAGGACTAGATCCGTCAAAGATATGGAATAGCCTAGGAAGAGGGTTCTCCTACCGAGAGCCCTTATGAAGTAGTAAGCTATCCTCTCACCGAGCCTCGTCTTCAGGAAAGCTCTAGCAAACATATATGCGGTGAAGATGAGCCAAACTGTTGAATTAGAGAAGCCAGAGAGTGCATCTCCTATCTTCAGGATGCCTGTAAGCGCAGAAACTCCCACGCCTATTATCACTATAGCTCCCTGTGGCAGGGGCCTGAGTATGAGCCCCAGTATGACAGCTATGAAGATGGCGAGCAGCCGCCAACCGTTGAGATCCATGCCAGCTGGGGGCGGGATGAACCAGAGGATCAGGCCGACGAGGAGGACGAGCAAACCGTAAGCTATCTTCCTTCTATCCATGGGGAAACCCCCTTCATAAATGAGGTGACTAAAATTTAAACTTATTTGTTTTCGTTTTCTGTCGAATTACATTTTTCTTAAACATGCTCCGGGATAAAATTATCATTATTTTATATAGATATCCGATTCTTGTATAAATATAATATATTACGGCGAGATAGTTCTCTTTAAAACTTTTACATATATAAATCATAGAGAAAAATGCAGATAGGAGATATAAATATATTAATTATAACAATTTTTGGATATTATTTTCATGAAAGAATCGATTTTCATGATAAGTATGTAGCCAGAAATAGAGAAGGGTTCCCGAAGGGCAACTCCCTGCGATAGTTTGGCGCACTGAGGGGTCTCGCCTACCACTTTCTAGCAAAATTTTTAGCTACATTATTCCTTACATCCCACATAAGGATTATCTAGCGATCATTATTTTTAGTGATTATCGTTTATTTTTAATCCTCTCAATACCAATATGGCTGCTAGTATTAATGAAGCTGCTAAGACAGGTAGCCCTAGGGGGAATCCGAAGAGCTCATCCTCCACTCTCAGGGGGAGCGATAGTGAGTTGGAGATCGAGCTGAGGGTACCGTTGAATAGAGCGACCGGATAGAGGCTTCCACTCATCAATCTCAGCCAGGAGAGGATGTATGAGAGAGTTAATGTGAGAAGAAGGAATGAGATCAGCCCTAGTGCATCTTCATGTTTCGGATAAATCTTTGTGAATATGAATGCTAAGGGGATACGCCATAACCACCAGATAGAGCCTATTATGATCGATGATCTGAATAATCCGAATCTTATAGTCTCCTCTAGCAAGAACCCTCTCCAGCCTATTTCCTCAATTAGCGAGGCGATCGTATTCACAGTCATCCCGGAGAGGAAGCTGGAGAGCACTAGCATTAAGCTCCCGAGCTCATCGTATGATATGAGCTCCAATCCGGAGTAGCTGACCTTGAGGGGGATCTCGTTGATCGAAAGCGTTATCACATAGCTGATAGCTATTATCGATATCGAGAATATCAGGGAGTGAGCGATATACCTCCTCTTGAATGATGGGCTCAGGAGCCTCTCTAGGAGATCACCGAAGTATGCGAAGCTTACCAGAGCTACTCCTAAAGCCGGTATCAAAAACCTGGAGGTGAGCAGGAGCTTAGCTAGAGGTGGGGAGGCCTTAACAATCACGATTATCGTTATATCGAGAGCTATCGTGAGGGAGAATGTCACCAATATGTATTTCAGAAGTCTCCTCATCGATACCTGTAGCTCTTAAAAATAAAAAAACCTAACGGATCATCGGCCTGAGGATGCTCCCCTATGAGGGGGCTTCGGAGATCCTAGGCTAAGAGGCCCCCCTCTGCTGAATGAACTTTCCCCTCATCGGTATCTCTGCCCCGCATCTGGGGCACCTCCACTTCCCCCCTTCCTGAATCAGGCTGAAGTGAGTCACTCTACACATCCTCCTTCGGATGAGGAGCTTCCCGCACTTAGGGCAGAAGGTACTCTCTAGATCGGGATCCCAAACGTTCCCCACGTAAACGAAGTTGATACCCTCCCTCATAGCCCTCTCCCTGAAGTTGAGGAGCTTTTTGAGATCGGTCTCAGGCTCCCTCCATCTATTCGCTGGGAAGTAGCGATTTATGTGCAGAGGTACGTCAGGCCCGAGGGAGAGGTGCTTATCCACTATCCAGTTGAAGCAACTCTCGAAATCGTTAGCCCCTGTGACCACTAAATAGACTACCTCCACGTGACCCCCCTCCTCAATGACCTCTCTAGCATTCCTGAAGATTATATCGTGGTTCACGTGAGGCAGTATCTTCCTCTCAGCCATCTCAGGGCATCCCTTTATGTCAATACTGTAGCCATCAGTCCCGGCATTGAGGAGCTCCCTTAGAGCTTCTAAAGTGAAGTAACCATTCGTGACCACCATAGAATAGAGCCCTGAATCCTTAGCTAACTCAGAAGCCTCTAAAACGAAATCGAAGTTGGTAGCTGGCTCATTGAGGCTCGCTGAGATCCCATGATCCCCTCTCCTCTTAGCTAAATCTATGAGGTAGGACGGTTTGACTTCAGGGACTTCGGGGGGCCATCTGAAGCTTATCTCATGATTCTGGCACCAAGGGCAGTAGAAATTGCATCCATAGTTCGAGTAAGTCAGAGCTGTGCTGTTGGGCCAGTAGTGAAATAGGGGTTTGATCTCTATAGGTCTGCTCTCAATGTAGCTCAATTTCCCATAGCCCACATGGTATAAGCTTCCGTTTATGTTAGCGTAATTTCCGCAGGCGCCCCTCATCCCCTCCCTTATCTTGCATCTCCTCTCGCAGACTAAACACTCCAAATGATCCTCATACTTCCTCTGAAGCCTCGACTCCATCATCTCCTCAACCTTACTACAGTAGTATTCCCCCTCCTCTCGAGAGTTAAGATGCCTTCCATCTCCATCTTCCTTATCCTCCTCCAGACGGTCGCCCTGGGAAGTCCTAGGGCTTTTGTGAGATCAGATTGAGTCATCTCACCGCCTCTAGCCCTAAGTTCCCTCATGATGAGCTCCTCTATCTCACCATATTCCACTTTCCTCGCCCTACTTCTGATTAGCAGGAGCGCTGATACGCCCACGATTATCGGGACTAATATGTAGATGTACCAAAATGGAGCATTCTCGGAGCTCTTACTGGGAACGCTTGTCTTACTCTCACTAGTCATACTCTCAGTGGATGCTTTAACCCCGCTCGACTCATTCCCCTTAGACTCAGTTACTGATGTCGCGGTCCTCACCTCAGTCCTCGTTTGAGATCTCGTCACGGTCTGTGGTGTCGAGATTTTCTCAAGCTTATAAGATATCCAGAGAGTCCCTGTTCCAAAACTCAGTTTTATCCATTCTCCTTCCGAGCTTATCTCATCTGGAAGAGATGAGATCCCCACTATGGTTGCATCAGCGGGCAGATACACTTTAGCCGAGCTAGAGGGGAGGGAGAGCGTCAGGTTCCATATGACTCCGATCTTCGATGTCAAGGACTGAGTCTGATAGTTGACCTCGAATTGAGGCAGGTCCAAGGTATCTACCCTTATAATGCTCCCGCTGCGGCTGTAATTCAGGATTAGGCCACTGCTAGTTACGATCAAATTCTGGGGATCGCCCACTATCCTGAGATCGTAGTACCTGGAGCTCACCCCTGATACGGATAGAGTGACATCGACCCATCCGTCCGGGAATACGATGAGAGTGGCCTCTGTGACTGGAGCTGAGGAAAAAGCTAGAGAGGGAAGGAGTACGAACGCAAGCGCTATTGCTACTTTCCTCATCATCCCATCTGATAGATAATAAATAAAAAATTGATGGGGAGCTCAGCTCTTCTTACCCTTCCCCGGAGATTCGGGTTTCCCTTTATCCTCCTTCTTGGCCTGTCCAGGAGGCACCTCGGGCTTCTTACCCTTCTCCTCCTTCTTCTCTATGCCAGGAGGCACCTCGGGCTTCTTACCCTTCTCCTCCTTCTTCTCTATGCCAGGAGGCAGCTTATCCCCTATCGTCGCGTTGAACTTCATCCCCTTGATCTTTTCCACTTTCCCCTCCTTCACAGCTTTAGACGAACTCTCCTTCAGGAATTTCACTATCTGGGACATTAAACTGTTCGCCTTAGCCATTAGTTGAGCTGCAGTATCTTTATCACCAGCTAAAGCGTAAGCTCTAGCCTGTTCCAAGAGAGCCTCCACTTGCTGCGAGAGGTTCTCAGCCTCACTCACGTTCAGACTAGCATTCTCAGCAGCAGATATCATCGCTTTCAACCTGGAGAGCCTGACCTCATGCCTCAGGATAGCGACTAAGAGGCCCGGTGCCACTTTCGTGGCGTTGGTCAAATTAGTTGTGTTAGTAGTTAAGTTGGTAGTTGTATTTGTGGTTACATTAGTGGTTACATTAACTGTAGCGTTTGTCTGAGTAGAGATAGGAGCGTAGCATTGGCCTATGATTATCCAAGCTCTTCCCAGCGTGTTTATCGCTTTCAATGCGAGCTTAGCTGCCTCTCTATAATTCCCGGAGGAGAGCAGAGCTTTCGCTTCAGCTATATAGCTATCAGCTTTGCTCAAGATACCGGAGATCTCCTCCTGGGCATTGCTGCATCTAGATGTGCCGAAGCTCCAATTATAAGGTGAAGTATTAGTGCTATTATAAGAAGTGGAATTCCCAGCACTCTGGTTACTCCAGTTCCACTCATAGCTATAGTTACCAGTCGTATTAGTAGTTATATTCGTATTCGTAATATTCCCCACTATAGAGGAGATCTCGCTCCTCGATTTCTCATAAAGCTCTATGAGGTATGAAGCCGTGTAGGGCCCTATCGCTAATGTGAGTAGCGGTCCCATCAGGAAGAGAGCGACGAGGAATACAGCTAGGACTCTCGTCCCTACCATATTAGGTCGAAATAATTCCTCCGGAAGCGAATATAAGGATACCTCACGCAACTCGGGCGCTCGCTGAGCGCTCCAATTCAGCTATCAGATTCCTCACTTCCCTCAGCATCTTCTCCTTTTTATCTAAAATTTTTTCAAGATATCTCGACTTTTCATTGTCAATTTTTTCCTTCAAATCGCTCAGCTCTAGTTTTATTGCCTCTATGGAGAGCTCCATCCTCCTCTCCTCCTCCCTCAGATCCCTCAGGAGTATTGAGATGAGCTCATCGGCCCTCCTGACGGCATCCGAATGCCTCTCATATCCGTCCTCGTAAGTCCCCCAAGCCTTCCTCTCCTCAATGAGCCTTAAGATCTCCTCATCATATTTCTTCCATCCTATTATCGATCTTATCCTCCTGATCCTCCTCTCTATCATATCCTCGGGCTTTATCCTCCTCTTCAATGCCAGATAGAATAAGTAAGCTGTTGAAACCTCCAATAGGATCGTTATCGCGAGCGATATAGCTGAGCTGATCGGTATCCCCATGGATACCCTCATCTCAGCGGTGCTATTTCCTTTGGAAGTCTTCGCCGTTATTAGGACAGAGAAATCCCCGGAGTAAGCTATCCTAGGTACCTCGAAGATCCTGTATATTACTTTGCTCTCTCCAGCCCCTAGAGATATAGGCTCCTCCAGTGGGAAATTGTAAGAACCGATTGGGATCGAGATAGGGATCAGGGGGAGATTCTGCATGACTCTCACCTCGAAACCCGTGACATTTATCTCCTCCTTCCCCCTATTCATCAGGAAGATCGTGACGTTCACGTACTCCCCCGGGCTCACTATGACCTCGCTCGGGGATACCTGTATCAGCAAGTCGCCTGAAGCCAGCATCAGGAGGAGGAGGGGCCAGGGCCTCATGATATCACCTAGTCGAGAAGTGGACCGTTATATTAGCGCTAGGTATTATCTCCCTCACAGCCAGCTCTACCTTATGAGTGAAATCGTGGACTTTCCTGAAATCGGAATTCCCGGGGACCAATATCCTTATGGTCACGACCCAAGGCTCATCGACCTTGAGCGATTCGAGGGAGTAATCCGTCCCTTTGAGAATCTCCTCAACCTTCCTTCTTATCATGTCCTCTATCTCATCCTTGCTGTGGGTTAGTATAGGAAGATCAGCTGGATCAACGTGAACTATCGCCTCAACGACACCCGGTATTCCCTCCCTAACCTTCCTCTCCAGCTCATCCGAGATCTCATGTGCCCTCCAGGCCTCTATCCCCGGATCCACTACAGCATGAAGCGAGACCCTCTTTCCCCCATCCGTCTTGGACATGCTCACTGCATGCACATCTAAGACACCGCTCACCCCCTTAGATATCCCCCTCACTAGATCCTCTATGCTCTCAACGCTCCTCTCCACTATGAGATCCACATCCATGTTCAGCCTCTCCCTTATAGCTTCAGCTAGCTCATCATCGCTCGGATGTTCGGGGCCCACTCTAATGGATATATCTGCGAAGAGGAAATTCCCCACCCTCCTAGCCCTCACTCTCTCCACAGAAATTATGCCTGGCTTGCTCAAGCATACATCCCTTATCTCCTCAATTATCTTGGGATCTATCCTGTCCGTCAGGTCGTATAAGGACTCCTTCGTGATCTTAATAGCTGATCTGAGGAAGAGAAGGGATATCAGGACTCCGGTTATCGGATCCAGTACCTTGAGACCCGCCCTTATGAATAGAAGGCTCAGTATAACGGTGATAGATGTGAATATATCGCTGGAGAAGTGAAGGGAATCGGATTCTATTGCCCTACTCCCAGTCAGTTTAGCGGCTCTCCTCAGGGCTCTAGATCTCTCCACATCTACTGCTACTGAGATCAGCATGACTGAGATTGGGAGTATGCCTATCTCTATCTCCGGTGGGCTGATAATCCTCTTAAAAGCCTCGTATACTACCCACATCATCGTTATAATTAAGGAGAAGCCGCCCAGGACCCCTCCTAAGCTATCGAGCTTCCTGTGGCCGTAGGGATGAGTCTCATCGGGGGGCCTCATGGAGTACCTGACCGAGAGCAGAGTGATAAGAGTGGTCAGACTGTCCAAGGAGGAATGGAGGAATTCCGAAATTATGCTGAGGCTATTCGTCACAAGTCCTGCGTAAAGCTTGAGGGCTGAGAGGAGGAGGGAAGCGAGAAAAGAGGATAGGAGCAGTCTGTTCAGCTTTTCCATCGGGGGATCTTACAGCGGATATTTTTAAGGTTGACTGAGGTACTAAGCCCCCCTAACTTGGAGGAGGAAGCCAGCGATAGTCATAGCAGCTCCAGAGCCAGCGAAGAGCAACTGTATGAGTTGGAGAGTGCTCGAGGCATATGATGGGTTGAGCTTCAGGATCAGGCCCCTCATTATCTCGGAGGAAGCTGGTGTGAAGGTTATTATGAGGGAGATAGCTAGGAAGACAGCGCCCGGAATTGCTAAGGATGAGAGCCAGGAGGGCCCTCCCCCGAGCTCGCCCCTGAACTTGAGGGCCCTCAGGATAGGTGGAACTAGGAGTATGACGAAGGGGTACTCAGTTATGAAGAACCAGAGGGTCAAAGAAGTCCCTAGTATGAATAGATCCTCCGGAGTGAGTGAGGGAGGGAGCATACCGAGGAGGCTTATTACGATCGTGTAGAGGTAGGCTACAGTCGCGCATCCTACCCAGAGCGATATCTGGGAAGCTATTGAGAACTTCCTCCAGTTGAAATCTCTAGTCAGCTTACCGAAAATGTAGAAACCTATGAAGTTCCCGGGGGCTGCTGACAGCAAGCTTGGAAGGTACAGAGCTCCATGCTTCATGGAATCGGCTATCACAGTCCCTATGGCAGCTCCTAGTCCACCGACACCAGGTCCGTACAGTATGGAGAATATAGCTGGTAGCACTACAGCGGGCCTGAACTGACCCCTCCCGAATGGGGAGACTAAGTAAGAGGTGAGGAAGGAGCCTATAGCGTAGAGGGCCGCGCACAGGCCAGTGGCGGATACTCTCTCCCCCGTCCCCATGATATCCCTTAATATCTCCGGGGACTATTTTAAAAGCGTATGTAAAAATTGAATTAAGTTAATATTATCATATATATCTGATTAGGGGATATATATGAGGGACCTGGGCAGGAGGTCTCTGATCTCCATAGGTAGCTCCTATGCCGTGACGCTGCCCAAGGACTGGGTGAGGAGAGTAGAAGGAGGGAAGGTCAGGATAGTGGAGGGATCCTCCGGAGAGCTCATAATCCTCCCAGCTAAGGAGCCCACCTCCAAGGTATCTATAGATCTTAGAGGTATTGAGGAGGGGCTATGGGAGATAATAGCCGCTTATCTAGATGGGTACGATGAGATAGAGGTGAGGAAGGAGAGGATAAAGAGGGAGGATCTGGAAACTCTCAGGAAAGCATTATCGAAGCTAATAGGGATGGAGATACTCGAGGAAGGGTCCTCAAGGATCCTCCTGAGGTGCCTCATGAATCACTCGAGCGCCAAGCCGATGGAACTACTCCTGAGGATGAAGAGCATCATCTCCGGGATGATCTCGGATCTAAGGGATGCGATAGCTGAGGGTGATAGGGAGCTGATGTCAATAGTGGCTGAGAGGGACGATGAAGTTGATAAGATATACTTCGCTCTAGTCAGGAGCATCAGGAGGGCTATGAGGAGCCCCGAGATAATGGGGGGGATAGGAGCTGATCCCATAAGTTTGC